>ERZ791864.1555-NODE-1555-length-14703-cov-2.868105_pt1 | contig 14703 bp, 5 predicted proteins | sample MGYA00510282_ERZ791864 | MGnify/ENA primary metagenome ERZ791864 (study PRJEB30046, sample SAMN00792087) | human gut metagenome | study: EMG produced TPA metagenomics assembly of the A metagenome-wide association study of gut microbiota in type 2... | reverse complement strand
CTTTACCGGCTTGTCGAACATCACCCTCTTTTCCTTTGAGTTATTAGCAAAAGTACCTTTCTTGACCGGATCACCCCATTCTTTACCATCCATGCTGACTTGAATAGAGTAATCCTTGATATTGCCATTATTTCCATTCTGACGCGGCAGATAGGTAAAGCCTTTGATTTCTTTTACTTCACCTGCATCAAGATCCACCCAGTGCGGATATTTGGCAACCGTTACTGAATACATTGTATGCCATATCGTACTAGGATCACCGTCAACCAGATTAGCAGCATCTCCATCGCCTGATTCCTGGCTGCTGGCATATACCACCTGCATCTGGATACTTTCTATCTTTTCAAACTTCATAACGGCACTAATATCCTTATTGTCCTTATACCATGCTTTCACAGTACCTCCATTACGCAAAGGAATAGGTTCTGTATATTCCTGTACCTTTTTACTACCGTCAATCGTATAGCAGAATACAGCGTCTTTCTTTGCCGACGTCAATTCTACCATCCCGGCAGGAGTACGTGTGATAGACAAAGGAATATCTCCGGCAGGAGCAACATTAGCAACAGCTGCCAAATTCGCACCAACAGCCGGACGGATAATAAAGCCCATATTATGATGACCGGCAAATACCCTGTCTTGAACAAGAGGGCCACCTTGACCGCAGCTATTACCACCCAAACCGGTAACTGCACAATCCAGATGCAAATAAGTATCACCTGCTTTAGGCAATTGATATGGATGAGAAGCCAGGATCAAATCAAGAGCAGAATATTGAAGTGCAGACACCGACAGGCGATCGGTAGCTATAAAGACTGCCCCTTGTCCTGCCTGATTCGTCAATGCACACCAACGTACATCTTCATGATTACCCATATCCTGCGGCTTCGGGAAATTCACAAACTCACCCGCTACCGTATTCGTATGTTGCTCTATAAACTGGCCACTCTTACGGTCGGCATAGTTATCAATCGGTCCACGACCATAATAAGTAAAGTTAGCATATTCCTGAGGAACTTTCATCACATAGCCAAGACGTGGCAAAGTCAGGCTGGGACGAGTAGAAGTAATACTGGACTGCAATTCGATAGAACCGTCCGGATAAACCGTCCACACCTGATTGGTAATAAACTTAAAGTCATTGGCTCCAAATTTCCGGTCTGTCAGTTCCACAATACTATTTTTACCGGAACTGGTCCCCCCTTTAATGCTTGCAGCATTCGGCGCCTGCGATTCTACGGTAAAACTCAATACCATTTTACTATCCTTCTCACGAGCTGTTACCTCTATCATTTTATGTTGCAGGTTATGCAAACCATATTCAAACCAAGGAGCATAGAACCAGTTATCATTGTTTGTAAAGGCACGAAGTGCATCAAGTTTCGGTCCGTTTCCGGCCGCAATAATTGTTTTATCGCCGTATTTCAAGCTATAAATACTTCCGGTCTGCTGATCGAATTCCGCTTCAAAGCCGTCCCCTTTAATTTCGATTCTCTCTGTACTCGGGTTCATACGACTCTTCAGACTTCCCGCAGTAGCGGCAGCCACTTCACTGATTAACGGACGATCCGTAGCTTCCTTCACCAGTACCTGTTCTTCCGCCATTACGAAGTCTTTATCGGCCCAAGGCATCTTGTCTTTCAATATAAACTGCACTTTCACAAAGTACTCCGCATCTTTTTTAAACGCAGCACGATTATAGGGAAGAGAGATTTGCATCCGCTGGCGGGGAGCCAGATTGATGTCTTTCTTCAGAGTTGCCTGAATAGCCTTGCCGTCCTCATAAACGGACCACATCAAATAGTAGTCGTCCGCCAGATTCTTGAAATAATACTTATTGAAGATCTCAAAGACACCCTTCTCAACATCGACAGCTTTCACTCCGATATTCTGATATACTTTTCTCACTTCATAATATTGAGGTTTCGGTTCCAGATCTCCGAACACGATTCCGTTCATTACAAACTGCCCATCATTGGGAGTATCGCCGAAGTCACCTCCATAAGCCAGATAACGCGTACCCGTTTTCGGATCGTAATTATACATGGACTGGTCTACCCAATCCCATATAGCACCGCCACAGAAGAAGTTGGTAGACTCCATAGCTTCCCAATAATCAATAAGATTACCGCAAGCATTTCCCATTGAATGAGCATACTCGGAGATATGGAACGGATATTTAATATCATATTTCCCCTGTACAGCACCACGTACCCAACCGATAGACGGATACTGATTCGAACCCATATCAACAATATCATTGTTACGTTCATATTGTACGGGACGGGAAGTATCGAACTTCTTCAACGCATCATAAGCCGCCACAAAATTCTTACCCGGACCGGCCTCATTACCTAACGACCAAATCACGATAGAAGGATTGTTGACATTGGCATGCACCATTTCCATAACACGAGCCACATGAGCATTTTGCCATTCCACCGGATGAGAAAGCGAAGCGGCACCATAATAATATTCGTGTGATTCGATGTTAGCCTCATCTTCCAGATAGATACCATATTTGTTGCACAGGAAGTACCAATACGGATCATCCGGATAGTGAGAGTTACGAACATGATTGATGTTAGCACGCTTCATCAGCATAATTTCTTTTTCCATCATCTCACGGGTAATGGCATGTCCCACAGCAGGGTTGGATTCATGACGGTTCACCCCTTTCAGTTTAACGGTCTTTCCGTTCACATAATAATAGCGTCCGGCAAGCCCGAACTCATCTTCTGACGCAGGTGTATCTTTGATTTCCACTTTCCGGAAACCTACGATAGTAGAAACCGTTTCAATAGTCCTGTTCTTTTTATCTTTCAGTTCAGCAACAAGCGTATAGCGATAAGGAAACTCCGCCGACCACTTGTTAGGAGCCTTCACCTGAAAAACAGTTTGAACCTTACCAATCTCATTCGGAACGATCTTCTCTATTACCGGAGATGAAACGCCGTCTACCAACGTATTTTCATCAGAATACAGTTTATTGGCATACAAAGAATAATATACTTTATAATCCTTGGCTGCCTTTTTATCCAAGTTACGGATATCGGCGTTGATAGTCAAAGAACCATCCGTATAAGTAGCGTCCAAATCGGGAATAGCCACCAAGTCACGGAAATGAACCTTGGGAACCGAGTACAAAGCTACCGTACGGAAGATACCCGGCAGACGGAACATATCCTGTGCCTCCAGAAATGAACCATCCGAGCTACGATATACTTCGGCTGCTACGATATTTTTGCCTTTCTGAAGATAAGGGGTAATATTGAAATTAGCGGTATTGCGCGAGTTCTTGGAGAACCCCACATACTTACCGTTAATCCAAAGATAGAAGAAAGAATCCACACCGTCGAAACTGATGAATACTTCCCTGCCGTCCCAATCCTGAGGAATCTCAAAATCGCGGCGGAAGGAACCAACCTCATTACGGTGCTTATAAGTAGTCCAGTTAGCGGGCGGAGTACGCATCACTCCTCCGCGCCAGTCGTCTACCTTCACGCTATGTTGGAAGATAACCGGTTGATTGACATAAATAGGAGTTCCATACTTCAAGCTTCCGTCTTTCTGAATACCATAGATATTCCAGCTCGACGGTACAGGGATTACGTCCCACGAAGTCACATCATAATTCGTCTGATAGAAATCTGCCGGACGGGAATCGGGGTCGGGTGCCCAATGAAACTTCCAGTCGCCATTGAGAGACTGCCAGAACTTACTGTTTTCGGGCAATACTTTGCGAGCACTTTCCAAGTCTTGAAACGGAAAGAAATAAGCATGCGGCTGCTCCTTATTGAGTGCCAAGTTTTCGGGAGATTCCCACTCCGCTCCTGTCGGAGCATTCAAGGTAGCATAGGTAAACCCTTCCAAAGGTTGGTCTGCGAAACTCTGTACTGTGAGGGTGCAGCACAGAAGACCTGTTAACAAGGTTTTGTTCATAAGGTATTTTAAGTCAATAAATAATATTCTGTGTCCAATATTCATGGTTCTCTGAATGTAAATACAATCAGAAAGCATACCACCCCTATTTTTTCATCCGCTTTTTAACGTTCTTTTTCTAGTCGTCCCGTTTCAGGTCTGCGAAATAAGTATCGAGTAGGCTCTTTGCGGCTATAAATGATGTCAGATTTCCTTGCAACACTTGCTGTTCCTTTTCCAGAAGCATGGCTTCAATCTTCGGATTATGATAGAAACTGTCACGAAGTTGTTCGTTGATCGTTTCATACATCCAGTATTTACTTTGCTCGTTACGACGATATTCAAAATAACCGTTGGTCTTCACAAAGTCAATATATTCATAAATCATATCCCATATCTCCTTCACTCCGATATTATAAAAACCGGAATAGGTCAACACTTGGGGAGTCCATCCCGATTCGGGAGCAGGGAAAAGATGCAAAGCGTTACGAAATTGAGTAGCAGCCAGTTTTGCACGTTCCAGATTATCCCCATCGGCCTTGTTGATCACAATGCCGTCGGCCATTTCCATAATACCGCGCTTAATGCCTTGCAACTCGTCTCCTGTACCTGCCAACTGAATCAGCAGGAAGAAATCTACCATAGAATGAACAGCCGTTTCACTCTGTCCCACCCCGACGGTTTCCACAAAAATCTTATCGAATCCGGCAGCCTCGCAGAGTACAATCGTCTCACGCGTTTTACGTGCCACTCCTCCCAACGAACCTGCCGAGGGGCTAGGGCGGATAAATGATTTCGGATGTACGGAAAGCTGTTCCATACGCGTCTTATCTCCTAAGATACTGCCTTTACTACGTTCGCTACTGGGGTCGATAGCCAACACAGCCAGCTTTCCTCCTTTTTCAAGCACGTGCAAACCGAATACATCTATCGAAGTACTCTTTCCCGCGCCGGGAACTCCGCTGATACCTATACGGACAGAATTTCCGGAATGAGGCAGGCATTTCTCTATCACCTCTTGTGCTACGACCTGATGTTCCGGTTTCACACTTTCCACTAATGTCACAGCCTGGCTCAAAATAGTAATGTCGCCTTTCACAATCCCCTCAACAAACTCCGCCACCGAAAGCTGACGCTTTTTCGGCTTACGTTTCAGGTAAGGATTTACAGATGAAGGCTGCTCGATGCCTTTGTTGACAGCAAGCCCTTTGTATTCTCCACTATTTTCAGGATGTTCCATAGCCATAGAATTTAGCGTTTGATATTGATTTCAACTTTGGGATTCAACGGGTCGTTTGTAATCATAAGAATGCGTAAATGATGCTTCTTATTACCGACGTCACGTTTACGAATCGTCACTTTCAGTTTCGTCATTCCGTCCGGCGGCAGCACGGGCTTTTTCAGACTAACGCCCACAGAAGAATTAAACACCTGCAACTTACTGATTACTAACGGAGTCTTTCCGGCATTAGCAATCAAGATATTGTAGCTGGCTTTCTTTTTCTTTATCAATGGTACACTGAGGTCTATATTTGTTTCCGAGATACGGATAGCCGGCGCGTCCAACGAATCTTTCGCCGTCATCCGCGAGAAATCGGGAAGTAGAATAGCCGAAACGGGAATTTCATTATCCTCACTGACCTTATCACCGGCAAAACGGGAGAGATAGACGGAAGTCTGTGTCAATCCGTAATCATTCAGTTGGCTGGCGTCCAGCGTCAGTTTGACAGTTCCTTTCTTTCCTTTGAGCAGCACTTTAGGTTCCGCCTCCATTTTCAGGTAAGGAGGAAGATGCATCAGTACCGGTTCATAAGGACGGTCGGAAAGGTTGGCAATGCTGAACGTCATAGTTGGTTGCTGTCCGCGATATACATCGGGGAAGGCAAATTCATCCCGGTCGATACGGATATTACCGATAGCGAAAGGATGAGTCTTCGTATAATCCTTTATTTCCTGCACCACTTCACCCGTAAACTTCAGATAAACCAGATTCGGAGTAGCATTGCTATAAATACCGACCGACTTCTCGAAACGTCCCAATGCTTTGGCATCAAATGAAGCCTTTACAATACCTTTCGCTCCGGGAGCAATCGGTTCTTTTGTCCAGTCGGCCACGGCACAGGCACAAGAAGTGGTGACGTTGGTCAGCACCAAAGGCTGATTTCCGGTATTGGTAATGGTATACTCCACTGTCACCGGACGTTTCCATTCTATTTGTCCGAAGTTGTGCGTCTCCTTATTAGAAGAAATACGAGGTTGGGCGACAGCTGCCAAAGTGACAATAAGCAGAAAAAATATAGATAGTAAACTACGTTTCATGTGATATATTTTATTTTGGTGTACAAATGTAGGAGTTTTAGATGAGATATGAAACGTATTGAAAGGATTATTAACGGTGAACGTTTACCGTTCACCGTTAATAAGTTAATTATTTCACTTCTACCGTCATTGAAGCCGAATGAGAAGCATATTCCGGCGCATAGGCACATTGCATGGTTGCCAGCCCCGTTTCGTAAGTTCCCGCACGACTGACACGGTAACTATATTCCAGTACATAAACTCCCTTCCCCAAGTGATCGAAGAAGAAATTGGTAGAAGCATCTTTAATGTCCACATAATAGCCGATTCCGTTATTCCAGCGATAACCGGAGACACTGCCGATCGGCTCGAAACAAGCGCCACGCTGATCTTTCAACTGTACAAAGTCCATTGCACGGTCTACACGGATACTCAAACGGGAAACAACCTTATCACCTACCTGAAGCACCGTCTTTGCCGTGACCGGTTGCAGCCGAGGGGTATCATTCACCGTACGTTCCACATATAATTGTTTCTGTACATTTAACTCACCTCCCTGTTGCTTCACATCCTTGATCGGCGATTCATATTCTGCATAAACAGCTCCCCAGGCAATCCCCGGATTTCTCTTTTCCACTTCAATCTTGCGGGCATCCATGACATTCTTCTGTGTAAACGAACGTTTGATATATCCCAGTCCCGGCACCGTAGTCTTGCTCGGACTCACCGTTTCCAGTACTTCATTGGCAATCACAATCCGTACATCGCCCTGATTGTCAAGCAAATTAGTACCTTTCATCAACAGTGCATACACCGCATCTGCCGTAGTTACAGGGGAATCCCATTGTTGCGTCTGCTTCTGTTTCAACAGCCAGAGTTTCATTTCTTCCACCGTTTCGCTGTTTCCGCCGATCAATTCCAAAGCTTCCATAACGTCTACATGAGCCTGCATCCTCATTCCTCCCCACGCATAAGGATTCTCGTTGAAAGCGAAGAACATCCCCTGTTCGTCCGTCTTTGTCAGATGTTCTTTCAGAGAAGCAACAAATTCCTGCGCTTCTTTCTTTTGTCCGGCTTTATCGAGCACGATAGCAGCAATCGCCTTCGTATTCATTGAAGCTGCCGGAAGCAACTCTTTCACTTTAGAAAGATAATAAGCATACGCAGCTTTATTGGCAGCAGGAACCTGTCCGCCGGAAATAGCGACAATATACAGATATTGCAGGATAGAGCCCGACACTCCTGTGAACTTCACTCCTTCTTTCTGTGCTTTAAGAATATTTTTGTATTCTTCCAAAGCTGATTGGTGAAGATAAGTCAACGCCTTTTCCTGTAAAGCAAGTGCTGGTCCGTTCAACTTCTCACCGGTCAGCAGAGCAAGGCGGGCATTCAATTCGGCAATATAGGCCGTGACATAACCGCTGCCGTTCATTCCTTTATACCATGACCAGGCACCGTTGGAATTTTGCAATTCCTGCAATCTGGTCAGTGCAGCGATATTATTGTTACGGATATTATTCAAGTCGAACAGTGTAGCGATACGCTCTTTCTGCTGTTCTTCAGTCTGTGCTTCGAGTACCCACGGAGATTCGGACAACAGAATATTCTTCACTTCCTGATTCTTTTGCAAGTTGCTCAAGAAGGTTTCCTTCGTACCGCCCTGAAGTCTCCAGCTATCAAACACAGCCTTGATGCGTGGCTGACTGTTCATTATATACGAAGCCAATGTATTCGCATAGTAGGCGGTAGCCCATGAAATAGCGTTATTATTGACCGGAAGGCTCAAAGAAGGCAATGCCTGAATAACATACCAAGCAGGATTTCCGGTAAATTCAATCGTCAGTTTACGGTCTGTTGCCGTTTTACTATGCCGGTTGAACAAACTGTCGAGCGAGAAGGTGCGAGTTTCTTCTCCACGTATAGGCATGGGCAGTGTCTCTACCAAATGTTCCTTGTTGCTGAGTACCGGAACCAATTGTTGCTCTCCGTCGCTAAATGTGCCGCTATCGGCTATCATCCGACAACCCAGTACCTCGTATTTATCACTGACGGTAAACATGAAGTTCACACCAATTGTCTTGCCTGCCTCAACGGAGAACTTCTGTTTCTGTGTGTCGACAACCTTCTCCGTCACCGGATCGAAAAGAATCATGCTTACTGTTCCTGCTTGCGGCTTGCCAGTCATGTTAGAGACAGAGGCAGCAATAGAGGTCTTATCGCCCACACGCACGAAACGTGGCAGATTCGGGGTCAGCATAAATTCTTTACTGGTAATAGCTTCTCCGTCCAGCGTTCCCATTAACATTCCCTTGGTGTGAGCATATCCACGGAAATTCCAACGTATCAGACTTTCGGGCATAGTGAAAGAGAAAGAAACCTCTCCCTGCTCATTGGTACGGAGTTGGGGATAGAAGAAAGCAGTCTCGGCAAGATTTGTACGCAAGCCGGCAGGAGCTTCAGGAAGCGCTTCTTCTCCGGAAGCGGCATCGGCCTTTCCTGCTACCATTGGCACTAACTCCGATTCAAACATTGTATCCGCAGCATCTTCGGAAACTAGCGCCGATGCATATCTCACCGCATTGCTCCGGCTTACAACGCTGCCTGTCACCGACATTTTCTTTTGCACTGCATATCCTCTGACCACTACTCCATCAGCTATGGATTCTGACATCGCATATACATTTCTTATATCAGGCTGCATAGCGAATCTGTCATACAACATTGCAGGTACTTTGAGAGACTTACGATCCCACCAATAATTGTAGGAGTTATTTCCAACATATCCGTTCATCCAATCGGAATAAGGAAGCAGTTGCTGGTAGTAAACCCGGAAATCCTGCCGGCGGTTCCAGATTTTATCAAGTGAGGCATCATACATCGTCGCCAACATTTCGGCATGAGCAGCCTGTCCCTGCGGTGTCTTGATTGTCAGTTTCCATTCCTCTTTCTGTCCGGGACGCAATTTATCACGGAATACGTTCCACTTCATCACCAATGTCTTGTCCGGCAAACGTTTTCTCGCCTGAACCCGTTCCTGATAAACCTGTCCGTCCCTCACCATACAGAAGTTCACGAAGATACCGTTACCGTAACTTTCCTGATACGGATATTGAAAACGAACAATCGTATCGGACAGATTCAGTGCCTTGCTTTCCAGCAGTTTATCACCGCAAAATACATTCATCATTATATAGGTATCCTTTTCCGAAGTTCCGAAATAGAATACCGCCGGATGAGCAGTGTCAAATTCCGTATTCTCTGCATAGAACCACACGGCGGACTGAACAGGCGGACGTTTGTCGTCAGAAGAGAAAAGAATCGTATTTGCTTCCGCCGTCACTTCTTTTCCCTGGTTATCTTTCACCGTTGCCTTCAGCACATACGGCCCGGAAGAAAATTTCCCCCAATTGAAGGTCATTTCCTTATTAGAAGTAAACGTTCCGGTTGCAACCGGTTTCTCGCCCAGTTGCTTGTAGTCCTTATCTTTCGCCGGATATAAAGAGTATGTACCTTTCACTTCCACAGGCTGTCCGTTCAGATTCTGTGCTTCAAACACAATGTTGAACGGCCTATCCTTGCAAATCTTTTCTTTCAACTCCGTCTGCAAAATCAATGAACGCTGTCCTGCCGAAATCATCTCCGTAGACGACTGTGTTTCACCTGCCGCATTGATAACAGTCGCTTCAACAGAATAACGATAATATATTTTATCATTATTCTTATAATCTGCACTTTCTTCCAGGCGAACCGGGATCGTAAATTCTCCGTTCCCGTTGGCAGTCACTTCACCCGAAGCAATCTGTACAGCCTCCGAAATCCTCCAGAAACTGCGAACAGAACGCTTCACCGTATACTTTACCGGAAGGTCCTGAAGCATCACACCGCTATAAGACTGTATCTTGCCTTTTACCTGCACTTCATCTCCGAGTCGGTAACTTTCCGTTTGCTTTTCAAACGTAATATCGAATGTCGGACGTTTATAATCCTCCACACGGATATTCGTTCTACTTTCTCCCGCCGTCAAAGAAAACATTCCGTTCAGACAGGCCGAAGGTAATGCGAAATCGGTGGTAAACGAACCGAATTCATTGGTACGTACCGACTTACGCCCCACTTCCTGATTATTTGTGTCCAACAAAGTTACAGTATAATCTTTACCGGGAAGCACATTGGCTGTATCCGATTTCTGCATATAAGCAATACCTTTCACATACACTGTCTGACCGGGACGGTACAAGGAACGGTCGGTCAATAACGTCATACTTTCCGTCGCTTCATCCTCATCATCGTAATAACCGTAGCTTCCGCCGTAAATACTTCGTTTCGGCATGGCTGTATCCACGCCTTTCGAAGCTTTCAAATATCTGTATTCGGATTTCCAGGGGAAGACAACTTTTCCTTCTTCTCCCGTCGTAAACTCCTGCAACACTTTTTCGTCATTACTATACAATATTATCTTTGCGTTGGGTACAGGATGCCCAGTTTGAGCGTCCAAGGCCGCCACTTCATACTGTTGCCCCGGCAAACGGCACGTCAACACTTTGAAGCGGGTCACGTTAAACTCACTTTCACTATCCCGCTTGTCACGAATATCAGGAACAATACGCATGACGTAAGCTCCCACTTCCGGGGACTTGAAAGTGAACACCGTGTCCTGCGTCCGATAATCTTCCGGACGAAGAACCGAATAATGCTGTTCCTTCACCAACTTCTTCGCTTTATTAAAAAGGCGTACCGTAAAACCGTCCAGATTCTTATGCGAAGCTCTCAGTTTAATTTCTTCGCCGGGAAAAGCCTGGCTGATCACATTGACATTCAAGTAAGGAGATAGAATCTCCTGCCTCAGATTCTTCAAAGCATTAATCCTATGGTAAGACGGATAAAGTCCGATTGCCTCGTCACACAGTTTCAAGGCACTTACCGGCTGGTCTTTTTCAATTGCAAACTGAGCTTGCGCCAAATAAACTTCAGCACATATCGGTTCCGATTTGAATTTGCTTTTCAGTTCATTCAATGCAGCCAAATAAGGATCTTGCGTCAGTCCTATCAACCCGTTTTTAGCCTGGAAGGAACGGAACGCCTGATCCGCCATGCGTCGCCACTGCAAATAGTTGAGCAGTGCCAACACGTATCCTTCGTTCAGACCGGCTGCCTGATAGGCGGAAATCATATTTCTATAGATAGATATAATATCCTGTTTTACCGGATCCGAAGAAATATCGCCCGGTAATGTTCCGCTACTAAGTCTTTCTATCCGGTTCAAGGATTCTATGCCACGGGAAGCCAACAAATGATACATATCATGGTGATAATATTCACTAGTCTCCCCTAATTCCACAAAAGGAATATAATCGCGTGAGGACGTTTTGAGCAGCAGCACAGAGTCCGCCAGAGCCTCTTTCACATTTGTCCGCACTTTCTCTACGAATATATTTGCTGTCCATTCACGTAGATCTGCGGAAGGAGCTTCCTCCACGATTTCCGTCCTTCTCCGGAGCTCCCATTGGTTATTGGCTGCATAATCAGCATAGATTCCCGCTATCAATGAGTGCAATATAGCACGGTCCATAGGCTGTTTTGTTTGTTTCGCCCATTGTTCCAGCCCGGTCAGACCGACATAAAAACTGTCGGGAGTCACTATTTCTTGATATTTCATCCTCCACATATATGCCTTCAGCATCTGGGCGGAATTCTTTTCTTTTTCTCCCTTCCGGTAAATCTCGTCAGTCAATTTTATTACTGTTTTAGGCAAACTCTTTTTTCCTGCCTGTTCTACTTCTTTCCATAATTTGTCGAAACTCTGTGCCTGCACTGCCGGAATCACTCCCAACCATAACAGCACCACCATACAAATCTGCCTTATTTTCATAATCTTTCTAGTTTAAGTTCGCTATAAGTCTCACTGTATAAATAACAAAGTAAAGAAATAAAGTTTAAACAATCATCTTTTTTTGAATAAATATAATAGATTTGCACAATCATAACAGATATAACAACCACAATGATTGTGATCATAAAACAGAGTTATCGCCGTTAATCCTCTCCTAACAAATTGTTTATGATATATATCTGTCACCTGTCACGAAACACGACCTAACCAAATGATTATGAGCAACTAAAGATGTGACAGCAACAAGTGACAGCAGCAAGTGACGGCAATAATGCTGTCACCTGGAATTGGATTGAACATGAAAAACTGACACTACGCCTTAACACTGTTGGTTTCGCGGCTCGAAACCCTGGTTCCATACGCTGGAAACTTCAGTTTCAGTTACTTGAAACCATTAGTTTCTTACCGATGAAACCATAGTTTCTAACTGATGAAACTTTAGTTTCAAGCAAAGGAAACTAACTCGGACGGTAACTGTTTTGTCGTACACAACCTTCTTCTATCGAAAAAAACAGTGAATAAATATCCGGGACTTATAAGAAGCAAAAAAAAGTGGGGATAACGCTTTCAATAACGTATCCCCACTGCAAACTTAGCTAATGTTCTCTCTCTCATTTTTCAATTCTGTACCCCCATGCAAGCATTTCGTTACGACCTACTTCACTGAGGATTTTTCTAACTAAAGAACTTATTTTCTTCATAATCTTTAAACTTTTAAATTACTAATACTTGAAAACTAAAAAATTAAGCTTCCTCGTTCGGGCGAATATTAATTGTTGAATATCCCCAAACATGTACGTCGGCTTCGCCGATCTTTCTAAACAATCTTTCTAACCTTTTCATTTTGTTATCCTCTTATTTACATGTTATACAACACAAAAATACAGCCTTTGTTTATACATTGTACCCCAAAAAGGAAGAATTTTATGTTTTATAGCATATTTATTGATTTGCATCAATTAATTTATTTGTTATGAAGTAAAATCGTAATATTTAAGGCAGCAAATATGACAAAAAGGCACGGATGACATTTCATCCGTGCCTTTTTCTATAAGAGACCTATTATATAATAGGAAAGAATAGCATTTATTTCATTGGAGTCTGTTCCAAAGTTGCAACGAGGAAGTCATAGAACTTCTGTACAGTAGGAATCAATGCTCTTTCGTCCGGTGAATGTGGTGAGCGCAAGGTAGGACCGAAGGAAATCATATCCAATCCCGGAATAATAGCACCGATAATACCGCATTCCAAACCTGCATGAATCACCTTCACCGCAGGTTCCACGCCAAACTGCTGCTTATATGACGCTTTCATCGCGTGCAAAATCGGAGAATTCACATCGGGCTGCCAACCGGAATAACCTCCTGTCATCTCTACCTTCATACCTACCATAGAGAAACAAGACTCAAGACTAGTAGTGAGATATTCCTTCATACTATCGCTGGAGCTACGAGCCAAAATTTTAATTTCCGCTTTTCCACCGGCAATTGTTATAATAGCAAGGTTGGAAGAAGTCTCTACCGTATCGGGAACGGTCGGAATCATACGGGTCACACCATTCTGACAAGCAAAAATAGCGTCAATCAGATTGTCCTGAATTTCTTCGGGCACTTGACCTGCCGGAACTTCCACACGTTCTGCCGTGAAACTGATAGGAGTCTCAATCGTCGAATATTCTTCATTGAACAGGTCTTCGCAATATTTCACCAAGCCCAACAATTCTTCTTCATTCTCAGCTGGAATGGTAACAACCGCGTGTGCCTCCCGTGGAATGGCATTACGCATATTGCCGCCTTCCCAACTTGCCAGGCGTGCTTCGTAACTGGCAACTGCCTCGCGGATAAAGCGAACCAGCAATTTGTTGGCATTGGCACGCCCTTCATTGATTTCCAATCCGGAATGCCCACCACGCAAGCCTTTCAACGTAACCTTAACAGCGATATCGCCTTCTTCGGGAGTTACCTCCTTATATTCCAGTGTAGCAGTGACATCCATACCGCCTGCACAACCGATATACAACTCGCCTTCATCTTCCGAATCGAGATTCAGAAGGATTTCTCCGTTCACTGTCCCCGGCTTCAGACCGAACGCGCCGTACATACCGGTTTCTTCGTCTTTGGTAATCAGTGCTTCCAGCGGGCCATGTTTCAAATCTTTCGCTTCAAGCACAGCCATGATAGCAGCCACGCCAAGCCCGTTATCTGCTCCCAGCGTAGTTCCTTTGGCCTTTACCCAGTCGCCATCTATATAAGTTTCGATAGGATCTTTTTCAAAATCGTGCACCGTATCGTTATTCTTCTGCGGAACCATGTCCATGTGTGCCTGAAGAATCACACCTTTCCGGTTTTCCATTCCCGGAGTTGCCGGTTTACGGATAATTACGTTACCTGCTTCGTCTACAAAAGATTCCAGTCCCAAGCCTTTTCCGAAGTTAATCAGAAATTTTGTTACTTTTTCCATGTATCCCGACGGACGGGGAATCTGTGTCAACGAATAAAAATGCTTCCATACGTTTTGTGGAGCTAAAGAAAGAATAGTACTCATAACAAATCTATTTTTATAGTGATTACTTTCGCTGTCTATTGGTCAACGAC
>ERZ791864.1548-NODE-1548-length-14816-cov-4.378633_pt1 | contig 14816 bp, 10 predicted proteins | sample MGYA00510282_ERZ791864 | MGnify/ENA primary metagenome ERZ791864 (study PRJEB30046, sample SAMN00792087) | human gut metagenome | study: EMG produced TPA metagenomics assembly of the A metagenome-wide association study of gut microbiota in type 2... | reverse complement strand
ACGATATGCGAATATTGGGTAGGATTGTGGGAGTGCGTAGCACGGAGCAATCCGTTGGCATCATTGTTGGGGCTTTTGACCCCGACATCATCTAAAAAGAAATACGCAGGAGGAACGGACATGGCAAATATGACAGCAAAGATGGTGTCAGCATATCTGACAGCAGATGATTTTCAGCATACACTTTTAGGAGAGGATGAAGATGTTATCGAGACTGGAATGGGAGGTCTTGATAATATAGATCATCTCGAACTTTATCTTTTTTTTGATGAGGATGGCAACTATGTGCATATCAGAACAAAGGAATATGTGAAAATCCCGGAAAATCTGAAAGAAAAAATTTATCCGGTTATCAATGAGTTGAATCTGAATTTCAGATGGTGTACTTTCGTTATAAATACTGATAATGAACTTATAGTAAAGATGGATGCAATCCTGGATATGGATACCTGTGGTGAGGAATGTAAAGAGCTGATTTACAGAACTGTAGGAATTTGTGATGAGGCATATCCGACGATCATGAAGGCATTGTGGGCATAGTTGAATTTAATTGAAAAGAAAGATCCCCGGGGGAGAGACTTTGTAGGAAAGTTATCTTTCCTGGGGCTTTTATTATTGCAATAAAAAATTGCAAAATGCAGTGTATTACTGTAGCTTTATCAGACGAAGTTTTATAGGTTACGAGGAGAAAAAGATGAGTCATAATGTATATAAGGTTGCAATACAAATGGCACGAACAGTCCCTTCCCTGAAAGAAGAAACGGGAGTGACGGGCTATCATATTTTATACGGATATTCACTTCTTTTTCAGATGGATGAGAAGACTCTGAATCTTTTATTTTCAGAAGAAGAAAGGGCTGATATTGAAAAAGCACGGAAGGTCCTGGAAGAAAATGAGATTTTGTATAGCTATGCAAAAGCAAGAATACCAACTTTATTTCCATTGCTGGGGGAGGATTCGTGGGTAAACGTAGATCAACTTTTTAAAGGGTGGAGAATGTCGGGGATGCCGTTTTCTTCAGGAGAGTTGATGAGAGAGCTGCTGAAAAGTGGAAAAATAGAATTAAACTGGTTTAAAAAAGAAACGGATCAGGAAAAATATTTTAAATGTCTGCATGAATTAAAGCAGGAAAAAGAAAATAGGATGAAAGCTCAGAAAGACAAGGCATCAGAATCAGATAAGACATCAGAATCAGATAAGACATCAGAATCAGACAAGGCATCAGGATTAGACGAGGCATCAGGATCAGAGAAGTCAGTAGAATTAAAAGAGACGTCAGGATCAGAAAAGATAGAGAATGCGGAAAAAGACAATCATCCCGGAGTGAAAAAATCACCAGAGACGGAAAAGATAGATTTCCGACAATTATCAGTGAAATATCAGCAGTTGACAAGCCGTCTGCTGGATACTGTTAAGGGCCAGGACGAAGCAGTAATGGAATTTGTTCAGGGCTGCTTTCGAGGGGAGGTATTTCATATCCTGGAAAAAAGAAAAAGACCTGCGGCAGTGTTCTTATTTGCAGGGCCTCCGGGAGTTGGAAAGACTCTTCTTGCAGAGACAGGAGCAGAGTATCTCGGAAAAAAGACGATTGTATTTAATATGAGCGAATATTCAAATCCATCTTCCATTACCGAACTGATGGGAAGTTCTAAAAAATTTTCGGGAGCGGAAGAGGGGCGGCTTGTAAGGTTCGTGAGGAAAAATCCGGATGGAATCTTGATCTTTGATGAGATAGAAAAAGCGGACAGAAAAGTGATTCACTTATTTTTGCAGATTCTTGACCGGGGACTTTTACATAATGATTTTCTGGATCAGGACGAGGATTTTTCAGAAAGTATTATCATTTTTACATCGAATGCAGGAAAAGCTTTGTATGAAGATGGGACGAGCGGTGACTATACAAGGATGCCTAAGAGCGTTCTGCTTGATGCCATCAGGAAAGATAAAAATCCATATACCGGGGAGCAGCTTTTCCCTGAGGCAATCTGCTCCAGGATTGCCTCAGGAAATATCATTATGTTCAACCATCTCAAAACCAGACATCTTGTGAAAATGATAGAGACGCAGTTCGCAGAAGTAAGCAGGGCAGTTGAGCAGAGGCTGGGGTATCAGATTACTTATGATAAGGATCTGTCGTTATTGTTTCTATATCATTATGGCGGACTGACAGATGCAAGAATTGCATCTGCACAGGGAAAGAATTTTCTTGAGAGGGAGATCTTTGAATTATCGAGACAGTTAGGAAATCAAAAAGCATTGATGGATCAGGTAGAAAATGTACATTTTAAAATTAATAAAAAAGAAATGCCGGCGGAGATTTTAAAACTGTTTGTAAATGAAAAAAGAGCGAAAGTCCTTGTGATGTGTACGGATGAGGAATTTTCGTATTTTAATGAAGTGAACAAAATCGCAGAAATGATCAGAGTCAGCGAAAGGAAAGAGGCAGAAAAATTACTGCACACAGATGTGGCAATGGTGCTGATTGATCCATACTACGGAGAAAATAAAGAACATGAGAGTGGCGTAAGTATTGATGATATGTATTCTGAGGGAATGTCGTTTTTTACAGAACTGATAGAATCAGAAATAAATCTTCCAATCTATTTTATTGAATTTGAAAAAATTTTTTCGGTGGTTGATAAAAATTCGCTCTATCAACGAGGCATGGCAGGAATTGTTCCTGTTAATCCATTGGCTCCGGAAACTGTGGAGCGACAGATTGATCAGATACTGGAAGAGATTTTTATGGAGGAAAAGAGCAGAGAGTTTGCCAAAAGAGGTTATGTGCTTGATTTCAATACAGCACAGATTCTTTCATCAGATGAAAAGAGATTATTTATTCAGTATCATGATCTGAAAAAGAGGATGGCTGTGGATATGGACAGCCAGAGTGCGATCATGAAGGATGCCCAGCGTCCGACAACAAAATTCTCAGAAGTGATCGGGGCAGAGAATGCGAAGACAGAGCTTGCCTGGTTTACAGAATTTTTAAAGAACCCGAAAAAGTATTCCATGGAAGGACGCAGACTTCCCAAAGGGGTGCTTCTGTATGGACCACCGGGTACCGGAAAGACGATGCTTGCCAGGGCTATGGCAGGGGAGTCAGATGTTGCATTTCTTGAGACCAGTGCTACGCAGTTTATGAATTCATATGTCGGAAAGAGTGAGGAAAATATCCGGCGGTTGTTCAGGACTGCAAGAAAATATGCTCCGGCGATCATATTTATTGATGAGATTGATGCAATCGCAAAGGAACGAACAGGAGATACGACCAGCCAGCACACGGAGTCCATGCTGAATACGTTGTTGACGGAAATGGATGGATTTCGCGAAAATGTGAAAGAACCGGTTTTTGTTCTTGCAGCAACAAATTATGATCTGGATGGAAGTGTATCTGGTAAGAAACGAAGGATAGATCCGGCTTTGCTCCGAAGATTTGATAATCGGATTTATGTGGATCTTCCAAATGAGGAAGAACGTAAGCAGTATTTGGAATTGAAGTTGAATCAAAAAGGAAAGAATAAAATTTCAGAAGATATTATTTCTAATCTGGCGGCAAGAACAACGGGGCAGAGTATTGCAATTCTTCAAAATGTCATAGAACTTGCGATGCGGAATGCTGCAAAGGCAGGAACAGAGTTGTCAGGAGAGAGGCTTCTGGATGCATTAGAAGAATATAATTATGGAGAGAAAAAGACCTGGGAGCAAGGCTATTATGAGTCCGTGGCAATCCATGAGTCAGGTCATGCTTATGCTGCGTGGTGTGCCGGGGAGAAGCCGTCTTATGTGACGATCGTATCACGTGGAAATTTTGGCGGATATATGCAGCATGAAAATTCCGAAAATAAGCCGAATTATTCCAGGGAGGATCTGCTGGGAAAGATCAGAACGTCACTGGCGGGAAGAGCCGCAGAAAAGGTATTTTTTGGAAGAGAGGCATCACTGAATACAGGTGCTTCAAGTGATTTACGTTCAGCAACAGATATGGCTATGCGGGTGATCGCAACCTATGGTATGGATGAAGAGAATCTTGTCTGCCTGTCTCCGGAGCAAATTCTTAATACAACACTGGCAAAAGAATTTATTGAGCGGACAAACCGGCTCTTGAAAGAGCAGATGAAAGAGACGGAAAATCTGATCTGTTCCGGGCGTGAGAAAGTGGAAGCACTTGCGAAGAAACTTCTTGAACAAAATCATCTGACGCAGAATGAGATTCAAAATATATTTGATGAAACCTGAGAACTGAATACAATAAATAAGATGTCGGGGTCAAAAGCCCCCGACTTTGATGCCTACGGATTGCTCCGTGCTACGCACTCCCACAATCCTACCCGATATGAGCATAAAAATAATGTAACTGTTCAGAGCCAACCTCCAAAATGCTACGCATTTCGTCGGTGTGGCGTATCCGCCAAATAAAATTTCAAAAACAGTCTTAAAAATGCAAGCATTTTACACCTGTTTTATGAAATTTTGCTTGGCTCTGAACAGTTACAAAATAATTATAAATTTAGTCAGTGAACATTTTAGATCCCATCCACTGTACCATATGATCTACCATTCTGGTATCAGGATCGATCAGGACACAGGCGTTCTGCTGCTTATAGGAGATCATGATCGCATAAGTCTTTTCTGAGGAGCGACCGGAGGAAAAATCATAAGTCTTTTCCGGCCGGTAAGAATCCATACGGTGTGAATCTTTTGGAGCAATGATCTCGGCAGTCTGGATATCTAAAGTCATCTTTGGCTTTCTTCTTGATTTATTGTAGATTGCATCGATCTGAAGGTCATGATTTAAAATAGTATATTCATATTCTACACTTAACTGCGGAGAAATGAAATAGTAAGCGATCAATGCGATCAATGCACCTGCAATGAAAGAGAAAACTCCAAAGAACATTGTCCCCAAAACTGCAATCAGAACTGCAAGGAGAAAAGCACCACCAAGCAGGATATAATAAAGCGGTTTCGTTCTGCGGGATACAAGCTGTTCGTATAAAGCGTCATTCATATTTATGATTTCCTTTCTGAATGGAGATAATTCATTACCATAGTTGCAATTTTGAACGTCATGGCATCTTCAAAGCACCTCAGATCAAGACCGGTCCGCTTCTGGATCTGCTCCAGACGATAGATCAGGGTATTCCGGTGCATATGAAGCTGACGGGCAGTTTCTGCAATATTCAGATTGTTCTGAAGAAAGCGGTTTACCGCAAGCGTCGTCTCTTCGTCAAAGCCATCGGGAACTTCCTCACCAAAAATCTCCGAAAGAAAGCTTTCGCATAAAGATACCGGAAGTTGATAGATCAGGCGTCCGATTCCAAGCTCATTATACGGAAATACGGTCTGTTCAGAGTAAAAAAGCTCACCGACCTTCAACGCCAAAGTACTTTCACGGAAAGCACCGGGCAGTTCGGCAAGATTTTCAATCACGCCACTGTAGGCAATCTGAACGTGGGCGAGAGCCTCGGTATTGAGCGTATCTACGATGATATGGGCGGTTTTTCGGACCTCATCTTCGGAAGAGGCTGACCTGACCGGGTGAAGGATAGAAAGTATATCCTTGCTGACCGGAACAAGATAGGTCTTTGCTCTATGGGGAAAAAGATTTCTCAGGATCTCAATGATCGTATCAGTGAGTTCTTTTGTCTTCAGCAGATAGATCACCCGCTTTTCTTCAACCGGGATATAAAGACGTCCGGCACGCTCGTAAATATCATAAGCCGGAATACCGTTCTTCATCAGGCTCAGAAGAAAATCATTTTTATTATATTTTTCACGATAAGCAGTACAAAGACAACGGATCTGCTCCAGGGCAGCAGCAGTCTCTTCAGGGGTATCAGCGGTGATCTGCATTGTCAGTCCAGTGAGACGCTTTAATTCGCTGAGTGCTTTTGTAAGTTCCGGGGTCTGTTCCATGAATTTTCTCCAAAATAAATTAAATGATGTCGGGGGTAAAAAGCCCAGTGTAAAAAATCTGTGCTGTGCAGATCTTTTTACAGAATAATAAAAAGGGTTGCACTTAATAAGTACAACCCCCTCATTTTATACTATTAGTTTGTAATAGTCAACTCAGTCTCTTTGTCGAATACGTGGATCTTCTCCATATCAAGAGCGAATACAGCTTTATCACCTGTTCTGAGTGTTGTACGTGGGTTAACACGTGCTGTCATCTGAGTTCCCTCGATATCGAAGTACAGGAATACTTCAGCTCCAAGAAGCTCGTATACTTTGATCGTAGATTCGATCACGCTGTCAGCAGAGTTGTTGATGAATGCCTGAGAATCATGAACATCTTCAGGACGGATTCCAAGAACAACTGTCTTTCCATCATAACCGCCTTCGATCAGTGCTTTCTTTTTGGAAGCAGGAACTTTCAGTACATGCTTTCCAACTGTAAGAGTAACATCCTCTCCATTTACTGCACACTTGGCATCCATGAAGTTCATCTGCGGAGATCCGATGAATCCGGCAACGAACAGGTTGCAAGGTGTATTGTAAAGTGCCTGAGGTGTATCTACCTGCTGAACAACTCCGTCTTTCATAACAACGATTCTTGTTCCGAGTGTCATAGCCTCTGTCTGGTCATGAGTAACGTAGATGATCGTTGCACCAAGATTCTCATGAAGCTTGGAAATCTCGATACGCATCTGAACTCTCAGCTTTGCATCCAGGTTGGAAAGAGGCTCGTCCATAAGGAATACCTTAGGATTACGAACGATAGCACGACCCATGGCAACACGCTGTCTCTGTCCACCGGAAAGAGCCTTCGGCTTACGGTCAAGAAGTTTCTCAAGGTCGAGGATTCTTGCTGCTTCTCTGACCTTTTTGTCGATCTCAGCCTTCGGAACTTTACGAAGTTTCAGTCCGAATGCCATATTATCATATACTGTCATGTGAGGATACAGAGCGTAGTTCTGGAATACCATTGCGATATCACGGTCTTTTGCCTCAACATTGTTCATTACTTTTCCGTCGATCTTGAATGTTCCGTCTGAGATATCTTCCAGTCCGGCGATCATACGAAGAGTTGTAGATTTACCACATCCTGAAGGTCCTACAAAGATGATAAACTCTTTGTCTGCGATCTCAAGGTTGAAATCTTTTACTGCGTGGAATCCGTTAGGATAAATTTTCTGGATACCCTTAAGGGATAAACTTGCCATTTTGAGTGCCTCCTTAAATCAATGAAATACTAAATAACTCATAGAGTCAGTATAAACCTGATTTATTTTCAGGGCAATGTAACGAGTAACTAAAAAAGGAAAGTAAAATTGTACAATTCAACCATACAAGAGTTGAAAAAAAGAAAGAACCGTTATATAATCATACCGATGAAGAAGGGGAGCTGGCTGAAGCCGGCTGAGAGGAGACTGACTGGTTTCGACCCGCAACCTGATTTGGATAATGCCAACGTAGGGAAATAGCGAAAAAGCAGCAGAGATTCCCCTATGGGAGTCTCTTTTTTCTATCTTTTGACCCCGACATCATTTCATACAAGTAGGAGGAACTGATAAAATGCAGAAGAACAGGACAACGCATAGTACAACGGCAAAACTGGCGGTTGCAGGTCTGCTGACAGCGGCAGCCGTTGCGGGCAGTCTGCTCAGCGTGCCGGTAGCAGGAAGTAAGTGTGCACCGGTACAGCATATGGTAAATGTATTTGCCGCAGTAATACTTGGACCATGGTGGGGAGTGGGGATCGCATTTTGTGCGAGCTTTCTGAGAAATCTCATGGGAATTGGAAGCCTGCTTGCTTTTCCGGGCAGTATGGTAGGGGCATTGTGCTGTGGAATCGTTTATCATTTTACAAAACGGCTGGATGTAACATGTATCGCAGAAGCACTTGGGACAGGAGTACTGGGAGGACTTGCAGCTTATCCGGTGGCAAAGCTTCTAATGGGGCTTGAGCCGGGAGGCTTTACGGTTTATATGATTCCATTTTTTATTTCCACGCTTGCAGGAAGTATTTTAGCGTATATCGTCCTTCGGGTTCTTGAAAAAAGCCATGTCCTGGAGCAGATGAGGGAGAATTAATAAATGGAAAAGAATGTAAAAGTACACTGCCTTACCAATCCGGTTACGATGCAAAGTGTGGCGAATGTACTTCTGGCTGCAGGCGGAAGTGCAGTCATGGCACAGGATGAACAGGAAGTGGAAGAGATCACGGCGATCTGTCAGGCCACTTTACTGAATACCGGTGTGCCGGACGAAAGAAAGATCAGATCCTGTATTCTTGCCGGAAAATGTGCGAACAGACTGGGGCATCCGGTAGTGCTGGATCCGGTCGGTGCAGGGGCCAGCAAATTCCGGAGAAAGAAGATCGGACAGCTTCTGCAATCGGTCGTTCCTTCTATTATAAGATGCAATCAGGAAGAAGCGTCTGCATTATTGCGTGCAGAGGATGAAAAGGAATTTCTGGTTTTAGGAACTGAAAGGCAGAAAATAGAAGGAACGGCAGAAAGCTGTCAGCAGGATGGTGATGCAGTATTTTCAGGAATCCAGAGTGGTGGAGTAGAAAGCTCACTGGAACTGGAGCTGGAAAAAGCCCGGAGGCTGGCAGTCAGACTGGCAAAAAAATATCGTTGTACGGTTTGTATGACCGGGGAGCAGGATGTGATCTCTGATGGAGAACGAGTGAAAGTTATCTCAGGAGGGGATGGACGAATCTGCAGAATTACCGGAAGCGGCTGTATGCTTTCCGCATTATGTGCATTAAAATGCGGAGACGGAACAGACTCTTTTGAGGCCGCGGCTGAAGCGGCTGAAACATGGCGACACTGTGCGGAAAGAGCCGGGGAGACTGTGGATGAAAAAGAGGAAGGAATAGGAAGTTTTCAGATAAGGCTGCTGGATGCTTTGTCATTGAAGATGGAAATGGAGCGAGGCAGGAGAATGGAGGTGCAGAGCAGGATGAAACAGAACAAAAAAAGATATATTTCACCGGAGCAGCTCAGGCTTTATGCGGTGACAGACAGAAAATGGCTCGCGGAAGGCGAGACACTGGAGACAGTAGTGGAGACACTGGTGCGTTCAGGCGTGACGTGTGTACAGCTCCGGGAGAAACACGCTTCGGATGAAGAAATTATTTCAGAAGGAAAGAAATTAAATGAGATCTGTAGAAAGCACCATGTGCCATTGATTGTAAATGACCGGCCGGATCTTGCCAAAAAGATCGGTGCAGCCGGAGTTCATGTGGGGCTGTCTGATATGGGAATTGAAAAGGCGAGAGAACTGCTGGGAGAAGATTTTATTATCGGGGGCAGTGCCCATAATGTAAAAGAAGCTCTGCAGGCACAAAAGGCAGGTGCAGACTACATTGGATGCGGTGCAGTCTTTGGAAGTCAGACCAAGTCAGATGTGACGACTCTTGCGAAAGAGGAACTGTGTGCAATCTGCGAGGCAGTGGAGATCCCGGTTGTAGCCATCGGCGGAATCACCGCAGAAAATATAAAAGAACTGACTGGAACAGGCATTGACGGAGTAGCTGTAGTGAGCGGATTATTTGCAGCAAAAGACAAGCCGGAGATGGTGCGACGTTTTTTGAAAGCATTTGAAATGAAAAAGGTGCTTACCATCGCAGGAAGTGACTGCAGTGGAGGAGCAGGAATCCAGGCAGATCTTAAGACAATGGCAGCCAATGGTGTGTATGGAATGAGTGCTGTCATGGCATTGACGGCACAGAATACCACCGGAGTACAGGGAATCATGGAAGTGACACCGGAGTTTGCCGGGCAGCAGATAGACAGTATTTTTACAGATATTCGCCCGGATGCTGTGAAGATCGGAATGCTTTCTTCCGGGGAAATCATTCATGTTGTGGCAGAAAAGCTGAAAGAATATCAGGCAGAGCATATCGTTCTTGATCCGGTGATGGTATCAACCAGTGGTCATCGGCTGATACAGAAAGATGCGGAGCAATCTCTGAAGAAAGAGCTTTTTCCGCTGGCGGAGCTGATCACACCGAATATCCCGGAGGCAGAGGTGCTTAGCGGAAGGAAGATTAAAAATGCACAGGATATGGAGTCAGCAGCGGAAAAGATTGTAGAGGAGTATGGCTGTGCAGTTTTATTGAAAGGTGGTCATCGGATCAACGATGCAAATGATTTCCTCTGTACGTGGGAGAAAAAAGTCTGGATCTGTGGTGAGCGGGTGGAAAATCCCAATACCCACGGAACCGGTTGTACTCTTTCCAGTGCGATCGCCTCGAATCTTGCAAAAGGTGCAGGAATGGAAGAGGCGGTGCAGAAGGCAAAAGAATATCTGACGGAGGCATTAAAAGAACAACTGGATTTAGGAGCAGGTTCGGGACCGATGGATCATACACTGGGAAAAATAATTTTTGAATAAGTAGTTCTAAAGAAAAAATCAGAGACAAATAAGCAGAAAAGGAGAGGAAAAATGGCAGAATATACGACGCAGATGGATGCGGCAAGGAAGGGAATCATCACAGAGCAGATGAAGATCGTGGCAGAAAAGGAATTTATGCCGGTAGAAAAATTAAGAGAACTGGTGGCTGAGGGAAAAGTAGCAATCTGTGCGAACAAATTACATAAGTCATTGGATCCGGAAGGGGTAGGAAGTATGCTCCGTACCAAGATCAATGTCAATCTTGGAGTATCAAGAGACTGTAAAGATTATGATATAGAGATGCAGAAGGTCATGAGTGCGGTCAATCTCGGGGCTGAGGCGATCATGGATCTTTCCAGCCACGGGAATACGCAGCCGTTCCGTCAGAAGCTGACAAGCGAGTGTCCGGCAATGATTGGAACCGTTCCGGTTTATGACAGTGTGATTCATTATCAGAGAGATCTGTCAGAGCTGACGGCAAAAGATTTTGTGGATGTTGTACGTCTGCACGCACAGGACGGAGTAGATTTTGTGACGCTGCACTGCGGAATTACAAGAAAGACGATCGATCAGATCAAGAAGCATAAAAGAAAGATGAATATCGTCAGTCGTGGCGGAAGTCTTGTCTTTGCGTGGATGAGCATGACAGGAGAAGAAAATCCATTTTATGAATATTATGATGAAATCCTTGATATTTGTGAAGAATATGATGTGACAATCTCACTGGGAGATGCGTGCAGACCGGGATGCCTGGCAGATGCGACCGATGTATGTCAGATTGAGGAGCTTGTCCGCCTGGGTGAGCTGACAAAGCGTGCCTGGGATCATAATGTGCAGGTTATGGTAGAAGGACCGGGACATGTGCCGTTGGATCAGGTAGCAGCCAATATGAAAGTTCAGCAGACGATCTGTATGGGAGCACCGTTCTACGTACTTGGACCATTGGTTACGGATATTGCACCGGGGTACGATCACATTACGGCAGCAATCGGTGGTGCTGTGGCAGCAATGAACGGAGCAGCATTCCTTTGTTACGTTACACCGGCAGAGCATCTTGCCCTTCCAAATGTTGAGGATGTAAAGCAGGGAATTATTGCATCAAAGATTGCAGCTCATGCAGCAGATATAGCCAAGGGAATCCCACATGCAAGAGATATTGATGATAAGATGGCCGATGCACGCCGGGTACTGGATTGGGATGCACAGTTTGAATGTGCATTAGATCCGGAAACTGCAAAAGCAATCCGGGATGACCGTCTGCCGGAAGATGACCACAGCGATACATGCAGTATGTGCGGTAAATTCTGTGCAGTCCGCAGTATGAATAAGGCACTGGCAGGAGAACATATTGACATTCTGTAAGAACAAACATAGTGGTATTTTGTAAAAACAATCATATTGATATTCTGTAAGAATGGGCGGGTTGACCTTTATGGGGCAATCCGCTACAATATTTTAGAAGACAGGATTTATAAATATCAGAAGAAAAGAGGAAATTATTATGGCAAATCCAGTAGTTACATTTGAAATGGAAAATGGCGATATTATGAAAGCAGAACTGTATCCGGAGATCGCACCGAATACAGTGAATAATTTTGTATCTCTCGTAAAAAAAGGTTTTTATGACGGACTGATCTTTCATCGTGTGATCAGCGGATTTATGATTCAGGGGGGATGCCCGGACGGAACCGGAATGGGCGGTCCGGGATATTCGATCAAAGGTGAGTTTGCACAGAATGGTGTGACGAATGATCTCGCACATGATGCCGGAGTCCTTTCCATGGCACGTGCAATGCATCCGGATTCAGCAGGAAGCCAGTTCTTTATCATGCATAAGAAAGCACCGCATCTGGATGGAGCTTATGCCGCATTTGGTAAGATTACAGAGGGAATGGATGTTGTGAACAAGATTGCTGAGACAGCAACCGATTACAGTGACCGTCCGCTGGAGAAGCAGGTTATGAAAAAAGTGACTGTGGAGACATTTGGAGAAGAGTATCCTGAGCCGGAGACAGTATAATCCCACGATATGCGAATATTGGGCAGGATTGTGGGAGTGCGTAGTGCGAAACAATCCGTTGGCATCATTGTTGGGGGCTTTTGCTCCCAACATCTTATTATTTTTATAAAATTATTAGCACTCTATTTAAAAGAGTGCTAATTTTCTATTGACTTTTAAATTTTGCTGTACTAGAATGTCCATTAGGTAATAAATATGCTATGTAAAAGCATGCAGAAAGAATACAAAAGGATCACAGATTGTGAACAAATAAAAAAGGAGTGCAGTAAAATGGCAGTTAAGAAAGGTACTTTATCAATCGACAGCGAAAATATTTTCCCGATTATTAAGAAATGGGTTTATTCGGATCATGATATTTTTGTCCGTGAGCTGGTGTCCAACGGATGTGATGCGATCACCAAGCTGAAAAAGCTGGATATGATGGGCGAGTATGAACTCTCGGAAGGTTATAAGCCAAAGATTGAAGTCATTGTCAATCCGGAAGAGAAGACGATGAAATTTATTGATAACGGACTTGGAATGACAGCGGAAGAAGTAGAAGAGTATATTACGCAGATTGCATTTTCAGGTGCAACGCAGTTCCTTGAGAAGTATAAAGACAAGACGACAGAGGATGATATGATCGGTCATTTCGGACTTGGATTCTACTCCGCATTTATGGTAGCAGATGAAGTTCAGATTGATACACTTTCCTATAAAGAAGGTGCAAAACCGGTTCACTGGGCAAGTGAAGGTGGTACAGAGTATGAGATGCAGGAAGGCAGCAGAACGACCGTTGGAAGTGAGATCACTCTGTATCTGAATGAAGACAGCCTGGAATTTGCAAATGAATACCGTGCAAGAGAAGTGCTTGAGAGATACTGCTCTTTTATGCCGGTAGAGATCTTCCTTTCCAGAGCAAATGCAGAACCGGAGTATGATACCATTGATGAAGCTGATGTACTCGATACAGATACCGTTGTTGAGCATATCACAGAAGAGCCAAAGGAAGGCGAAGAGGGTGAGCCAAAGCAGAAGGCAAAGATTGTAAGACGCCCGGTTTCCATCAGCAATATCCATCCGCTGTGGACAAAAAATCCGAGTGAGTGTACGAAGGAAGAATATATTGAGTTCTACCGCAAGGTATTTATGGACTACAAAGAACCATTATTCTGGATCCACTTAAATATGGATTATCCATTTAATTTAAAGGGAATCCTTTATTTCCCGAAGATCAATACAGAGTATGAATCTATTGAAGGAAAGATCAAACTGTATAACAACCAGGTATTTATTGCCGATAATATTAAAGAAGTGATTCCGGAGTTCCTGATGGTACTGAAAGGAGTCATTGATTGCCCGGATCTGCCGCTGAATGTATCAAGAAGTGCATTGCAGAATGATGGATTCGTAAATAAAGTTGCGGATTATATTTCTAAGAAAGTAGCAGATAAACTCAATGGCATGTTTAAGACAGACCGTGAGAATTATGAAAAATACTGGGACGATATCAGTCCGTTCATCAAGTTTGGATGCCTGAAAGATGAAAAATTCGGTGAGAAGATGAAAGATTCCATGCTTTATAAGAATCTTGAGCATAAGTATCTGACACTGGAAGATATCATCAAAGAAGCCAAAGGCGAGGCTGAGGTGGAAGAAGCTGCAAAAGAAGAGGCTGCAAAGAATGAAGAGTCAAAAGCAGGAAATACTGAGGCAGAAGCAAAGTCAGAAGAGGCAGAATCCACGGATGCAGATGCTGAAAAAGAGCCGGAGAAGACAAGGATTTTCTATGTAACCGATGAGGTACAGCAGAGCCAGTATATCAATATGTTCAAGGCACAGGGACAGGATGCGATCATCCTGACGCACAATATTGATTCTGCATTTATCACTTATCTGGAGCAGAAGCATCAGGAAGTTCAGTTCTTAAGAATTGATGCAGATGTGCATGATTCTCTGAAAGATGAAGTGGCAGAAGATGAGAAAGAAGCATTCCAGAAGACAGCAGAAAGTCTGGTGGAGATCTTCAGAAAAGAGCTTGGTAATGATAAGCTGGAAGTAAAAGTTGAAAAGCTGAAAGATGATAAGGTTGCATCAATGGCAGTTCTGTCAGAAGAGAACAGAAGAATGCAGGAGATGATGAAGATGTATGGCATGAGCGGAATGGATCCGTCTATGTTTGGCAGTCAGGCAACGCTGGTACTGAATGCAAATCATCCACTGGTACAGTTCCTTGTAGAGCATAAGCGGAGCAAGAATGTACCGGTCATCTGCAAGCAGTTGTATGATCTTGCAATGCTGGCACATAAGCCGTTAAGTCCGGAAGAAATGACAGCATTTGTTCAGAGAAGTAATGAGATTATGATGTTACTGACAAAGTAATACCTGTTTAAATTTGTAGTTGTTTGGGAGATACGCTTGTAAAGAAAAAGACTTCTTTGTGACGAATCGGACGCGGAAAGCAGG
>ERZ791864.1536-NODE-1536-length-14894-cov-3.223465_pt1 | contig 14894 bp, 13 predicted proteins | sample MGYA00510282_ERZ791864 | MGnify/ENA primary metagenome ERZ791864 (study PRJEB30046, sample SAMN00792087) | human gut metagenome | study: EMG produced TPA metagenomics assembly of the A metagenome-wide association study of gut microbiota in type 2... | reverse complement strand
AGATGTTCAATTGATTCTTGTAAAATTGTAGTTACAACTTCTTTACCCGCTCTTACTGGTGGATTTGTTACGATCACATCATAACTTCCTTGAACATTTTCATAAATAAAGCTTTTATAAATATTTGCATGAATATTATTATTTTTAGCATTTAATTTGGCAAGTTCAAGTGCACGATCATTGACATCGACCATATCCACATTTAAATGTGAATAAACTTTATTAAGGCATATTCCGAAAGTTCCATAACCACATCCTACATCAAGAAGTGTTTTTTCATTTGTAATTTCGATATCGTCTAATAAAACACGTGACCCATAATCTATCATGTTTTTAGAAAAAACACCATTATCACTTGTAAATAAAAGATCATATTTATGAAATCTAAAAATAAATTGTGATTGTTCACTTTTTAAATCAGTATTATCTGTAAAATAATGTTTCATTTATATTTCCTCTATTTCCTTTTTCTTTATTATACAAATAAATAGAATGTTAACCAATAAAAAAAAGAAGAATCGTAAGATCCTTCTTTTAAATCAAAGTTATAATTATTTAACTTCTACTGTAGCTCCAGCAGCTTCTAATTTTTCTTTGATTTCTTTAGCTTCATCAGCAGATACTTTTTCTTTGATTACTGAAGGTGCTTTGTCAACTAATCCTTTAGCATCAACTAATCCTAATCCAGTGATTTCTCTTACAGCTTTGATTACAGCAACTTTAGTTCCACCAACTTCAGTTAATGTTACGTTAACTTCTGTAGGTTCAGCAGCAGCTCCAGCATCAGCAGCAGCAGCTACAGCAACTGGTGCAGCAGCAGTTACATCAAATTTTTCTTCGATTGCTTTTACTAAATCATTTAATTCTAAAATAGTAGCTTCTTCTAAGTAAGCTAAGATATCTTCATGTGTTAATTTTGCCATGTTTATATTCTCCTTTTCATTAATTCTGCTTATTCAGCAGCTTCTTCTACTTTTTCTTCAGCAGGTGCTTCAACTGGTGCTTCTCCACCATTTTCTTCTCTTGCATCTGCTACAGCTTTTACAACTCTAGCGAATTTGCTAACTGGTGCTTGTAACATACCAAGTAACATTGAGTACATTCCTTCACGTCCAGGTAATTTAGCAATTTCATTAATTTCTTCTACTTCTAATACTTTTCCTTCAACAATTCCAGCTTTGATTACTAAAGCTTCATGATCTTTAGCAAAGTTAGCTAAAATTCTTGCAGGTGCAACGGCATCACTATGACCGAATGCAATAGCGTTTGGACCTACTAATTTATCATTGATTTCAGCATATCCAGCGCTTTCAGTAGCTCTTTGAACTAATTTGTTTTTGTAAACTTTGAATTCAACATCTTCTTCACGTAATGATTTACGTAATTCAGTGACTTCTGCTACTGATAATCCACGATATTCTACTACTACAGCAGATTGTGAATCATTAAATTTACCAGCGATTTCTTCAACAACGACTTTTTTCGCATTGATTGCTTCTACTGACATTGCTACACCTCCTATAAATTTTTATATATGCAACAATATACGCGCTATATTTAAAACTCCCATACGTAGATAGGAGTTCAAGTTCTTCATAAACTCAACACCTCGGTAACAAATTAAGGTTTCCCAGTTACTGTCTACGGTATATTGATTGCGACATTTTTTACAAACTATTTAGTAGTTTGAACTTTGATTGCAGGTCCCATAGTTGATGAAACTGCAATGTTTTTAATATAAGTACCTTTAGCTGATGTTGGTTTTAATCTTACGATTAAATCGTAAATTGTGTTGAAGTTTTCAACTAATTTAGCATCATCAAATGATACTCTACCGATTGGTAAATGAACATTACCTTCTTTATCAGTACGGTAAGTTACTTTACCAGCTTTTGTTTCTTGAACTGCTTTAGCAACATCCATAGTTACTGTTCCAGTTTTTGGGTTAGGCATTAAACCTTTAGGTCCTAAGATACGACCTAATTTACCTAATTCAGCCATCATGTTAGGAGTAGCGATCATAACTTCGAAATCTAACCATCCTTTTTTGATGTCTTCTAAAATTTCTTTACCAGCAACGATATCTGCACCAGCATCTTTAGCTTCTTGAGCTTTTTCTCCTTCAGCTACAACTAAAACTTTTTTAGTTTTACCAGTTCCGTGTGGTAATACAACAGCTCCACGTAATTGTTGGTCTGCTTGTCTAACATCTAATCCTAAATTGAAAGCAACATCGACACTTGCATCGAATTTTACATTACTTGTTTTTTTAACTAATTCAATAGCTTCTTCAACTGAATAAAGTTTTCCATTTTCAATTAATGCAGCTGCTTCTGTATATCTTTTACTTTTCTTTGCCATTTAATTTCCTCCTTAGTGGTTATAACGGATTATCCTTCCACGTGATGCTTACGCATCGATTCCTTCAACTTTTACACCCATGTTTTTAGCTGTACCAGCAACGATTTTCATTGCAGCATCTAAATCATAAGCATTTAAGTCAGGCATTTTGTATTCAGCGATTTCTTTTAATTTATCAGCTGATAATGTTCCTACAGTAGTTGTTCCTGCATTACTAGAACCTTTTTGTACTCCTAAAGCTTTTTTAATCATTTCTGAAGCTGGAGCAGTTTTTAATACAAAGCTGAAATCTTTGTCTTCATATACTGTTAAGACAACTGGTACTGTTTCTCCCATACGATCTTTAGTTTGATCATTGAAAGCAGTACAGAATTTAGGCATTTGGATACCTGCACCTGCTAATGCTGGACCAGGTTTAGCTTGCCCTGCTTTGAATTGAATTTTCATAACTCTAACAACTTTCTTACTCACGCGACATTTCCTCCTTGTAAAAATTTGTCCGTGTTGTGGTCAAATGGGTGTTACCCTTCCACACAACAATGAATGCGCAATTAGCCTATTGCGTCGACAACTAATTTACCATTATCTCTTGATAAATGCAATACTTTTTTATATTTTTTTTTGCATTTTATCAAATAAATTTAAAAAAAAGAAAAACTCTAGGAATTTTCCTAGAGTTTAAACAACAATTAGTCTAAAGCAGCAATCATTGCTTTGTATGAATCTTCAACTAATGAAGCTCCACCAACTAAAGCACCATCAATATCAGGTTGTTCTAATAATGCTTTTAAACCTTCAGGTTTAACAGATCCACCATATTGAATTCTTACTTGATCAGCAACTTCTTGTCCATATAATTCAGCAACTACTGAACGGATATATCCACAAACATCTTGAGCGATTTCGTTTGTAGCAGTTTTTCCAGTTCCGATAGCCCATACTGGTTCATAAGCGATAACGCTTCTTGAAGCACATTTAGGACATACATCTTTATAAGCAGCAACTACTTGAGTTTTAACAACATCTTTAGTAGTTCCAGCTTCATATTGTTCTAATGTTTCACCAACACATACGATTGGAGTCATATCATTTTTAAGAACTTGAAGCATTTTAGCGTTAACTGTTTCATCAGTTTCCCCAAAATATTGTCTTCTTTCAGAGTGACCTAAGATAACCCATTCAACTCCGATTTCTTTTAACATTTCAACAGATACTTCACCAGTATAAGCTCCGCTATCTTTGAAGTGTACGTTTTCAGCAGCTACGATTAAGTTTTTAGCTCCTGCTTTTGCAGTTTGTAAAGCTAAGTATGGAGTAGCAATTCCCCAGTCAGCTTTATCAGTTACTTCTGGATCAACAGCTTCTACGAATGCTTTTGTAGCAGCGATTGTTTTATTCATTTTCCAGTTTCCTACGATAATTGGTTTTCTCATGATTACAAATACCTTCCTTATTATTTATCATCAATTGCAGCGATACCTGGAAGAACTTTACCTTCCATATATTCTAATGAAGCTCCACCACCAGTTGAGATGTGAGAAACTTTATCAGCATATCCAAGTTGCATTACTGCAGCAGCGCTATCTCCACCACCAATGATAGTGTTAGCACCTTCTAAACCAGCTAAAGCTTCACATACAGCGATTGTTCCTTTAGCGAATGGTTCCATTTCGAATACACCCATAGGTCCATTCCATACAACTGTTTTAGCACCAGCTAAAGCAGCTTTGATGTTTTCTACAGATTTAGGTCCGATGTCTAATCCCATGTATCCATCAGGTACATCTTCACCACAAACTTTAATATCACCTTCTGCAGCAAATGCAGTATTGATTACAGAATCAACTGGTAAGATTAATTTATCTCCAGCTTTAGCTAAGATATCTTTAGCTACGTCAATTCTATCATCTTCAACTAAAGAGTTACCGATTGAATGACCTTGAGCTTTAGCGAAAGTATAGCACATACCTCCACCAACGATAACTTTGTCAGCAATTTTTAATAAGTTTTCGATAACTAAGATTTTATCAGAAACTTTAGCTCCACCTAAGATCGCTACCATTGGTCTTTCTGGATTACTTACAGCTTTTCCAATGTAGTTGATTTCTTTTTCTACTAAGAAACCAGCTGCTGATGGTAAATGAGCAGGGATTCCAGCTGTAGAAGCATGAGCTCTATGAACTGAACCAAATGCATCTTCAACAAATACATCACCTAATGAAGCCCAGTATTTTCCTAATTCAGGATCATTTTTACTTTCTCCAGCTTCATAACGAGTGTTTTGAACTAAGATAACTTGTCCATTTTCAGCGTTTTTAACAGCTTCTTCTAATTCAGCACCACGAGTGCAATCTACGAATTTTACATCTCTACCTAATAATTCAGCTAATCTAGGAGCAACAACAGCTAAATTGTTTTTAGCTTTGTCTTCTTCAGTTTTCACTTTACCTAAGTGAGAGAATAAAACGATAGCTTTTGGAGATTGTTCTAATAAATATTTGATTGTTGGTAATGCAGCAACAATACGATTATCATTAGTAATTTCTCCTGTTTCTTTACTTCTTGGTACGTTGAAGTCAACACGAACTAAAACAGTTTTTCCAGCGACTTCAATATCTCTAATTGTTTTCTTATCCATTTTTATAATTCCTCCATGGCTGAATTATATCATCTATAATCATTGTTTTCAATTAATTTCATATTATATTATGAGGTGAAAAATATGAAAAATACGAATGTAATCCCTATCCAAAAAATCCCATCTATGTTAGAGAATGATTATCAATTTGTCGATTTAAGAGATCCCTATGAGTATAAGAAAGTTCATCTGACAAAATTCACAAATATTCCCTATGAAAAGTTCAATCTCAATCAATATTATTTTTCTAAAAAAGAACCACTTATTCTTATTTGTTATAGCGGAGCTAAATCAAAAAAACTCGCTGATGATCTATGTCAACAAGGCTATGATGCTTACAGTATTGAAGGTGGATTCTATTCTATTTTGCATCAAAAGACATAAAAAAATTAACGGGTGTATACTCGTTAATCCAATGGTTTATTATAAAAACGTCCAATAAAGTTTTCAACTTTAGTTACAGAAACAATAATTTTAGGATCTGTTTCTTTTAAAGCTTCTAAAACATCTCCAACTTCATAACTTGATACAACTGCTGTTAAATAGCTTACAGGATGATGTGAATATCCTCCATAACCATCTAAAGCAGTAATCCCATGATGGAATTTTTCTAAATAAGTATCCACCACTTCGTCTTTTTTTGCAGTATAGATGTGTAACATAACTCGTTTATATCGTGTATGGAAAGTAGAAATTGTTTTTGTTGAGATAAATTGGAACAAAATAGAATACCCTGCTTTATCAAATCCAAAAATAACTCCAAAAATACATAAAATCATAGCATTAAAGACAAAAACTTGCATCCAGATTTCTCGCCCATTTTTATTAGCAAAATATAAAGCAATAAAATCTGTACCACCTGAAGAAGCACCCGCTTTTAAAGCAAGTACAATACTCATTCCCCAAATATATCCACCAAATACAACATTTAAAACTTGTTCATCAAATAATGGATAATTTGGAATGATTTGTAATAAAAATGATGTTAAAAAGACTTGTAATAATGAAAAGAATACAAATCGTTTTGATATTTTCTTGGCACAAATAAGCGCAACAGGTACATTTAAAGCAACTAAAGTGAATGCTGTTGGAATTGATTTTCCAAATAAATCAGCAATCATATCTACAAGTAAGGCAATACCCATAAACCCACCTGACAATAAGTGTGCTGGTCTAACAAATGTTTTAGTTGTAGCAGCCATAATCAGCGAAGAACAAAAGACACATCCAAAACTAATTAAATCTCTTTTTTTTATCTTTTTCATAATCTTTCTCCCTAAATTCCACTACATTGTACTCTTTTAGAAACAATTTACAACAGGCAATTATAAAAAAATAAAGTTAATTTATTAACAAAGAAAAAGGATTAAACTTACATCTAATCCTCTTATCTATTCTTTCCGTTTTTATGATAAATATTTTCAAAAAAATCATATAATTTTAATTCATCTTGTTCAAAGAAATCAATCACTTCATCACTTGCTTGAATATCAATATTCTTATTTCTTAATATTTGATAAACCATGTTAGGATTTTCCTCAACTGATTTTCCCATATCAATGACAAATTCAAATCTATCTTGAAAAATAAAACTAAATTGCATTACATAAAATGTATATAATCCCTGATGTCCTCCACCACCTTTTGTAAAATAAAGTTCTAATTTTACTCTTCTTAAATCTTGCCAACTATATTCCTTATTTTCATTATTTTCTTTTTTAGTTATCAAACTTTTTAAAATAGATTTTCTGCTTTGATAACGATAACTACAAATTGAAATCTTATTATCTGTTAATTCAACATATTCTAATTTAGTTTCACAAATAACAAATATAATCAAAAGAATAATAAATGAAATACACATAGAAAGAATGATGAGTCTCCCTGATGCTTCATAAAAAGATATTTGAAAATGTTGTACTGAATTTTGTGTTTGTTCGTTAACATAAGATATCATATTAGGAAATGCTAAACCAATTAAAATTCCAAAAATTCCAGATATAAATAAAGATAAAACACTAATGCCTAACAGACTTCTTGGTATCGACTTATAACCAATAACTACTGTTTGATCTTTCTTAAAATAATCAAATACTTTCTTTAAATCTTTTTTCTTAACTTTTTCATTCCCTATTTGATTACCTTCAATTACTTGATCTAATAATGGGATATTCTTCTCTTTTAAATCTTCACACATGTTTTTTATATATTGTAATGATTCTATTTCGGTATTTACCTTTTGAATATGACTTTCTAAGACATCTTGAAATGTAACTTTATTATTTAAGATATCTTTAATATCTTCTATAGGTACATTGATATCTCTTAAAAACATAATTCTCTCTATTTTGTGAATATCTTCTTCACTGTAATTTCGATAACCATTTTCATCACGATAAGGTTGAATGAGTCCCATCTTTTCATAATATCTTAGTGTATAAGAACTGATTTTTAGTTTTTCTTGAACTTCTTTTATTTGCATAATTTTCACCTACCTTCATTATTTCATACATTCAACTAAATAGCCATCATCCTTTAATAATTGGATAATTCCTTTTTTACCATAGAGATGTTTACATCCTACACCTATAAAATCATGTTTATTATTATGAATACTATCGGCTAAAGTATCTTTCATATGAATGTTTCTACTATATGCAAGTATATTCCAATACTTTTCATACTTTTCTTTATCACTATCATTTAATTGTTCCAACTGATTTAACAATAAATTTTGTTCATCTTCATAATATTGTGTATTACCACTATAATAAGCATCTAAATCTTCTTTAGCACTTTTTATTACCATTTCTTTATTTGCTAAATTATCTAATATCGTCTCTGAGTAATCCCCTGATAATTCAGTTATTAGCTTCATTTGAAATTCAATACCTTCAACTTCTTTAAAATTCTTTTTCTTTTGAGCATACTTATAAATATAATTATCAATTGCACTAAATTTACTTATATTTGCCTTATTCAATACTTCAGGATCACTATTTATAAGTGAGTTTATTACAAATACATTATAGAGTGCATAACCAGGTTTTCCTTTCAAACTTTTGTATTGTTTCATAAGATTTTCATATTTATCTTCTAGACCTAAATCACGAATTGAATTGTACGTATTGTATTTAGTGATTTCTTCTGTTTCTTTTGGCGATGGTTTCATATCACATTCCAAATAAATCGAATCACTTTCATCTAATACTTTCTCTGTTGTTTTATCTAAACTTTTAATGGGATATCTTCCTGGATGACATGTTCCAAATAAATTTGAATAATTTCCTTCTTGATTAGATACTTTATATAAAAACATACTTGTATCTATAACTTTTGCATTTTCTTCTTTCTTTTGTATTGCACATCCACTTACCATTACTAAAACAACAAGTATGATTATTTTTATTAACTTTTTCATCTTATTTCCCTTCTTTCTAACTAAAACATACACGTTAGAGCAGCTAGAAGGTCAATATAATTCAATAAAAAAGACCAAATATTTCTATTTGATCATTTAATAATTATTTATTTTTTAAATCTGTTTCATCAAATGCTTTAGATATAGCACCACCTGGAGCAACCATTGGGAAAACTTTATCATCTTTACCAATCATTACTTCAATTAAAACAGGTCCATTTGTATCTAAAGCTTCTTTAATAGCTGGAGCCACTTCTTCTTTTGTAGAAACACGAATAGCTTTACATCCTAATCCTTCAGCAACTTTACAGAAATCAACTTTATCATCTAAAATTGTATTACTATAACGTTTACCATAGAATAATGTTTGCCATTGTCTTACCATTCCTAATACCTTATTGTTGATAACCACTTGAATAATAGGTACATTGTAACGACTTGCTGTAGCAAGTTCATTCATATTCATTCTGAAGCATCCATCACCAGCAATATTAAATACTGGGAAATCAGGATTTCCATACTTAGCACCAATAGCGGCACCTAAACCAAATCCCATTGTTCCAGCTCCACCAGATGTAATTAATTGACGAGGTCTACGATAATGATAATATTGTGCAGCCCACATTTGATGTTGTCCTACGTCTGTACAAATGATTGCATTACTATCTGTTAAGTAATCAATTTGTTCAATGACATAAGGTCCTGTAAGAGTTGATTCATCATAAGTTAATGGATAACGATCTTTTAAATCACGAATTTGTTTTAACCATTGAGGATGATTTTGTCTTTCAAGTTTATTATTTAATTCACTTAAAATACATTTAGCATCACCAATAATACCTAAATCAACTTGAATATTTTTATTGATTTCAGCAGCATCTACATCAATATGAATAATTTTAGCATTTGAAGCAAATGTTTTTGTATTACCAGTTACACGATCAGAGAAACGTGCCCCAATTGTAATTAATAAATCACATTGACTCACCCCAAAGTTACTTGCTTTTGTTCCATGCATTCCAAGCATTCCTGTATAACGAGGTCTTGTATTATCAAAAGCCCCTTTACCCATTAATGTTTCACAAACAGGTGCATCAATTTTTTCAGCAAATTCTTTTAATTCTTGACTTGCACCAGATGAAATAACACCACCACCAGCAAAAATAAATGGTTTTTCACTTTCTTTGATCATTTCAATTGCTTGATCTAAATCTTCAACAGTATATGTTTCAATTTTAGGTTCAATAGCTTTTGGTTGAAGTGATTCAAATTCCATCTTTTCTGCAGTAACGTTTTTAGTAACGTCTACTAAGACAGGTCCTGGTCTACCTTCTTTTGCAATATAGAATGCTTTACGAATTGCAGGCACTAAATCTTTAATATCTTTAACGATAAAATTATGTTTTGTAATCGGCATTGTCACACCAGTAATATCAATTTCTTGGAAACTGTCACGTCCTAAGATTTCAACACCAACATTTGCAGTAATAGCAACAAGTGGTGTTGAATCCATATAAGCCGTCGCAATTCCAGTAACAAGGTTTGTTGCCCCTGGTCCTGAAGTAGCCATACAAACACCAACTTTTCCTGTTGCTCTTGCATAACCATCAGCGGCATGAGAAGCACCTTGTTCATGAGAAGTCAAAACGTGATTGATTTTATCTTGATAACGATAAAGTGCATCATAGACGTTAAGAATAGTTCCTCCCGGATAACCAAACACTGTATCGACACCTTGTTCAATTAAACATTCACATATAATTTCTGAACCAGTTAACATCATTTTGTTTTTCCTCCTTTTATTTTTTTTCTTCTGGTGCTTGTAATACCGCACCTTTATCTGCAGATGTTACTAAAGAAGCATATCTTACTAAGTAACCTTTTTTAATACGAGGTTCTCTTGGTTGCCATTTAGCTTTTCTTGCAGCCATTTCTTCATCACTTACACGAACATTCATTGAATGATTTAAAATATCAATATCAATAATATCTCCTTCTTCAATGAAAGCAATTGGTCCACCTAAAGCAGCTTCAGGTGCCACGTGTCCAATAGAAGCTCCACGAGTAGCTCCAGAGAAACGACCATCTGTGATTAAAGCAACATCTTTATCTAAGCCCATACCAGCGATTTCTGAAGTTGGTGATAACATTTCACGCATTCCAGGTCCTCCTTTAGGTCCTTCATAACGAATAACAACAACATCACCTTTAACAATTTTTCCTTCACGAATAGCTACAATGGCATCATCTTCACAGTCAAAGACACGCGCTGGTCCTGTATGTACCATCATTTCTTTAGCAACCGCTGATTGCTTTACAACCGCACCATTTGGACAAATATTTCCTTTTAATACTGCAATACCACCATAAGGTGAATATGGATTTTCAACTGGACGAATAATTTCAGGATCTAAGTTAACACATCCTTCAATATTTTCAGCAACAGTTTTTCCAGTTACTGTTAATAAATCAGTAGATAATAAACCTAATTTATTAATTTCATTCATAACTGCATAAATACCACCAGCTTCATTTAAATCTTCCATAAATGTATCACCAGCAGGTGCTAAGTGACATAAGTTAGGTGTTTTCTTAGAAATTTCATTAGCAATTTCAAGATTTAATTCAACTCCTGCTTCATGAGCAATAGCTGGTAAATGAAGCATTGAGTTAGTAGAACATCCAAGTGCCATATCCATTGTTAAAGCATTGGTAAATGCTTTTTCAGTCATAATATCACGAGGACGAATATCTTTTTTAATTAATTCAACAATTTGCATACCTGCATGTTTAGCAAGTCTAATTCTTTCTGAATAAACAGCTGGAATAGTTCCGTTTCCACGAAGTGCCATACCTAAAACTTCAGTTAAACAGTTCATAGAGTTTGCTGTATACATACCTGAACATGAACCGCAAGTTGGACAAGCTTTTTGTTCAAATTCATGAAGTTTATCTTCTGTCATATTTCCCGCATTGAATTGTCCTACAGCTTCAAATAATGAAGATAAACAAGTTCTTTTACCATCCATTTTACGACCAGCTAACATCGGTCCACCAGAAACAAAGATTGTTGGAACATTGACTCTGGCAGCTGCCATTAATAATCCTGGCACGTTTTTATCACAGTTAGGAATCATAACTAAACCATCAAATTGATGTGCTTCAGCCATTGCTTCTGTACTATCAGCAATTAATTCACGTGTTACAAGTGAATATTTCATTCCTGTGTGGTTCATGGCAATACCATCACATACAGCGATTGCCGGAATTTCTACTGGTACCCCACCAGCAAGATAGATTCCTTTTTTTACAGCTTCACAAATTTTATCTAAGTTCATATGTCCTGGAACGATTTCATTGAAAGAATTGACAACCCCAATTAATGGTCTTTCTAATTCTTCATCTGTATATCCAGCGGCATTAAATAATGATCGATGAGGAGCTCTTTCAGTTCCTTTTTTTACAAAATCACTTTTCATCCCTATATCCTCCTATAAATGACTTACAATAAGGTCTCCCATTTCACGAGTCCCTACTAATATTTTACCTTCAGACATGATATCTGTTGTACGATATCCTTCTTTTAATACTTTTTCAATAGCATCTTCAACATCTTTTGCTTCTTGATCTAAATCAAAAGAATAACGAAGCATCATTGCTGCTGATAAGATTGTGGCAATTGGATTAGCAATATTTTGCCCAGCAATATCTGGTGCACTACCATGACTTGGTTCATACATACCAAAACTATCTTCTCTTAAAGAAGCACTTGATAACATTCCAATAGAACCAGTAACCATACTTGCTTCATCTGATAAAATATCACCAAACATATTTTCAGTTAAAATGACATCAAATTGTTTTGGATCTCTTACAAGTTGCATTGCACAGTTATCTACTAACATATGTTCTAAAGTAACTTCAGGATATTCTGTAGCAACTTCTTCAACAACTTTACGCCATAAACGAGAAGTATCTAAAACATTTGCTTTATCCACGCTTGTTACTTTTTTATTTCTTTTCATCGCAATGTCAAATCCACGTTTAGCAATACGACGAATTTCAACTTCACTATAACTCATTGAATCATGAGCAACCATTTGATCTCCTTCTTTTTCAGTAGAACGTTCACCGAAATAAAGACCACCTGTAAGTTCACGCATGATCATCATATCAAATCCACCTTCAGTTAATTCTTCTTTAAGTGGACAAGCCCCTTTTAATTCATCATATAAGTAAGCAGGACGTAAATTTGCGAATAATCCTAATTCTTTTCTAATTTTTAATAAACCTGCTTCTGGTCTTAATGATGGTTCTAATTTATACCATGGCGAAGTTGTCGTATTTCCACCAATAGCCCCTAATAAAACACTATCACTTTTTTTAGCAATTTTTAAAGCTTCATCACTTAATGGTACACCATAAGCATCGATTGAACAACCACCCATTAAGATTTCTGTATAATTAAATTTATGATTATATTTTTTTGCAACAGCATCTAAAACTTTCATCGCTTCTGTAACGATTTCAGGCCCGATTCCATCACCTTTAATAACCGCTATATTCTTTTCCATTTTTTATCCCCTATTTTTTAGAATTTACATAATTTACTAAACCATCAGCATCAATCATTTTTTGTAAGAATTCTGGGAATGGTTGACTTTGGTAAGTTTCATTTTTTGTTTTATTTGTAATCACACCTGTTGAAAAATCAACTTCTACTTCGTCACCTTTTTCAATTTTATCAGCTGCTTCTTCACATTCCATAATTGGGAATCCAATATTAATAGAATTACGATAGAAAATACGTGCAAAGCTTTTCGCAATAACACATTTAATTCCAGCAGTTTTTAAACAAAGAGGTGCATGTTCTCTTGAAGAACCACAACCAAAGTTTTGACCTGCAACAATAATGTCTCCCTTTTCTACAGTTGAAGCAAAAGTAGGATCAATATCTGCCATTGCATGACTTGCAAGTTCTTTTGCATCAAATGAATTTAAATAACGTGCAGGAATAATTACATCTGTATCTACATTATCTTTATATTTATAAATTTTCATTATTCTTTACCTACCTTTTCAGGATTTGCGATATATCCAGCAATCGCACTTGCTGCAGCAACTTGTGGAGAAGCTAAATAAATAAGTGCTTCTGTATCTCCCATACGTCCTACGAAGTTACGATTTGTTGTTGAAACACATTTTTCACCTTTAGCCATAACACCCATATGACCACCCATACATGGTCCACAACTTGGTGTATTGAATGCACATCCAGCTTCTACAAAGATTTCAGCTAAGCCTTTTTGAATACATTGTAAGAAGATTTTTTGTGTTGCTGGTACAACCATTACACGTACATTATTTGCTACTTTTTTACCTTTTAAGATAGCAGCTGCCTTTTCTAAATCAGATAAACGTCCATTTGTACATGATCCAATAACAACTTGATCAATATAGATTTTATCCATTTCTTCAATTTCATCAATTGTATGACCATTTCCTGGTAAATGAGGAAATGCTACTGTTGGTCTAACTTCACTTAAGTTAATATCAATCACTTGTTCATAAACAGCATCATCATCTGCTTCAAAAACTTCATAAGTTTTTTTAGAATGTTTTTCAATGTAAGCAATTGTTTGATCATCAACAGGGAAAATACCATTTTTAGCCCCTGCTTCAATTGCCATATTACAAATTGTAAAACGATCATCCATTGTTAAATATTGAATACCATCTCCCACAAATTCCATTGATTTGTATAAAGCGCCATCAACACCAATTTTATCAATAATATGTAAAATAACATCTTTCCCACTAACATATTCACTTGGTTTACCAGTAATCACAAATTTAATTGCACTTGGTACTTTAAACCATAATTCCCCAGTTGCCATTCCAGTGGCGATATCTGTTGTTCCTACACCTGTAGAAAAAGCTCCTAATGCCCCATAAGTACATGTATGACTGTCTGCCCCAATAATACATTCACCAGCCACAACGATTCCTTTTTCTGGTAAGATAGCATGTTCTACACCACATTTACCTTGTTCCATACGATGTGTTAAACATTGTTTGTTTGTAAAATCCAAAATTGCTTTTGAATTTTCTGCAGATTTAATATCTTTATTTGGTGTAAAGTGATCTGGCACTAAAACCACTTTATCTTTATCAAAGACTTTATCTGCCATTTTATCAAAAATTGGTAATGCCATTGGCCCTGTAATATCATTTGCCATTACAACATCCAATTTTGCTTCAATTAATTGTCCCGCTTCAACATGATCTAATCCCGCATGTTTTGCTAAGATCTTTTGTGTCATTGTCATTGCCATTTTTTAAATTCCCCCTTCATTTTTAACCTTAGTAGGTTGTCATTAGAAAGTCATGACTTTCCAATGACAACACACTAAAGTGTGTTGATTAGTTATTGATTAATTTATCTTCATCAGACCAAGAATAAAGTTTTCTGAT
>ERZ791864.1529-NODE-1529-length-14952-cov-2.644224_pt1 | contig 14952 bp, 9 predicted proteins | sample MGYA00510282_ERZ791864 | MGnify/ENA primary metagenome ERZ791864 (study PRJEB30046, sample SAMN00792087) | human gut metagenome | study: EMG produced TPA metagenomics assembly of the A metagenome-wide association study of gut microbiota in type 2... | reverse complement strand
CGGATACTGCTTCTGTACCAGAAGATCAGAACGTCCCACCAGTTCATCTACGGTGTGGATTCCCAGCTTTGCCATGTATTCCCGCATTTCCTGTGCCATAAACCGCATGAAGTTGATGACATATTCCGGCTTGCCGCGGAAACGTTTCCGCAGTTCCGGATTCTGTGTGGCAACGCCTACCGGACAGGTATCCAGATTGCAGACACGCATCATCACACAGCCCATTGTTACCAGCGGAGCCGTTGCGAAGCCATATTCTTCTGCACCCAGCATTGCGGCAATGACCACGTCACGTCCGCTCATCATTTTTCCGTCTGCCTCAATGACGACCTTGGAACGCAGATTGTTCTGGATCAGCGTCTGGTGTGTTTCTGCCAGTCCCAGTTCCCACGGCAGACCTGCATTGTGAATGGAGCTGCCCGGAGCCGCACCGGTACCGCCGTCATAACCGGAAATCAGGATGACTCCTGCACCAGCCTTGGCAACGCCGGCTGCAATGGTGCCGACACCGGCTTCGGAAACCAGCTTCACGGAGATGCGAGCCTTTTTATTGGCATTTTTCAGATCATAGATCAGCTGTGCCAGATCTTCGATAGAGTAAATATCGTGGTGCGGCGGCGGTGAGATCAGAGCCACACCCGGTGTGGAATGTCTGGTCTTGGCGATCCACGGGTACACCTTCTTTGCCGGCAGATGTCCGCCCTCACCGGGCTTTGCACCCTGTGCCATTTTGATCTGGATCTCCTTGGCGGAGGTCAGATACTTCGAGGTAACGCCGAAACGTCCGGAAGCTACCTGCTTGATTGCCGAGCACTTATCGACAGCACTGCCTGCGGTGACGATACGTTCCAGATCTTCGCCGCCTTCACCGCTGTTGGACTTGCCGCCGATACGGTTCATGGCAATTGCCATGCACTCGTGGGCTTCCTGCGAAATGGAACCATAAGACATTGCACCCGTCTTAAAGCGACGCATAATGGATTCTACGCTTTCCACTTCCTCCATAGGAATGCCGCCGTCCTCTGCGAACTTGAAGTCCAGCGTGCTGCGGAGCGTGATGTGCCGGTCTTCGGCATTGACACAGGCGGTATACTGCTTAAACAGATTGTAATCGTCCCGCCATGTTGCCTGCTGGAGCAGGTGAATGGTTTCCGGATTGTACAGGTGTTCTTCCTGATTGCTCCGTTCCTTGTGCCAGCCCACACTGCGAAGTCCCTCGTCCATGCCCAGATCGTTGGGGTCAAAGGCACTCTCGTGCATGGTCATGCTGCGTTTTGCAATATCGTCCAGATCGATACCGCCTACACGGCTGACCGTATCCGGAAAATACTCGTTCATAACGCTCTCGCTGATACCCAGTGCCTCGAAAATTTTGGAGCCCTGATAGGACTGAATGGTGGAGATACCCATTTTCGAAGCAATCTTGACGATACCGGAAACCAGTGCGTCGATATATGCCTTGCTTGCCTGTGAATAGTCCTTATCCACCAGACCACGGTTGATCATGTCATACAGGGAATCCAGTGCCAGATACGGATTGACTGCACTTGCACCGAAGCCCAGCAGAGTTGCGAAGTGATGTACTTCACAGGGCTCTGCGGTTTCGATGATCAGGGAAATTGCAGTATTCTTTCTGGTACGTACCAGATAGGTTTCCAGTGCAGCCACTGCCAGTAGCGACGGGATCGCCAAGTGGTCGTGATCGACACCGCGGTCGGTCAGGATCAGAATCGTTGCACCCTTGGCGTGTGCTTCCTCTGCCTGCTGATACAGGTTTTCAATGGCATCATGGAGAGAAACGTCCTTGGTATACAGCATGGAAATGTCTGCGGTTTTCAGTCCGTCAATGTCCATGCCGCGAATCTTCATCATGTCCAGATTGGTGAGGATCGGGTTGTTAACTTTCAGTACACGGCAGTTCCGTTCGTCTTCTTCCAGAATGTTGCCGGATACGCCCAGATAAACGGTGGTATCGGTGATAACAGATTCCCGAATGGAGTCAATCGGCGGGTTGGTGACCTGTGCGAACATCTGCTTGAAGTAGTCAAACAGCGGCGGATTCTTCTTGGACATTGCAGGAATCGGGGTATCTGCACCCATTGCCGAAGTCGGTTCTCCGCCGTTCAGTGCCATAGGCACCATAACATGATACAGGGACTCGTAAGTATAGCCGAATGCACGTTGTAACCGGAGCAGTTCCTTTCCGCCGTGACGGAACGGACGCTTGTTGGGAACTTTCAGTTCGCTCAGGCTGAACAGGTTGTGATCCAGCCATTCGCCGTAAGGCTGACGCTTTGCATAGAAATTCTTAATAGTTTCGTCGTCGATCAGCTTGCCCTTGACGGTATCCACCAGCAGCATCTTTCCGGGGTGCAGTCTTTCTTTCTTGACAATCTTTTCTGCCGGAATATCATCCAGTGCACCGACCTCCGAGGACAAGATCAGACATCCGTCATCGGTCACATAATAACGGGACGGACGCAGACCGTTTCTGTCCAGTACTGCACCCATAATGTCGCCGTCGGAGAAAATGATCGAAGCCGGACCGTCCCACGGTTCCATCATGGTTGCGTAGTACTGATAGAACGCACGCTTTTCACGGCTCATGGTGGGGATATGCTGCCACGGTTCCGGAATGGTCATCATCACTGCCAGCGGCAGATCCATGCCGGACATGGTCATGAATTCCAAGGTATTGTCCAGACGGGCAGAGTCGGAACCCCGAACGTCCAGCATCGGGAAAATATCCTTCATGCGGTCGTCCAGTGCCTTGCAGTGGAGAATATTTTCACGGCTCAGCATCTTATCCACGTTACCAGTAATGGTGTTGATCTCACCGTTGTGCACCATCATGCGGTTCGGGTGTGAACGCTGCCAGCTGGGGTTGGTGTTGGTGCTGAAACGGGAGTGTACGATACCGATCGCCGAATGATAATCCGGACTATTCAGATCGTGGTAGAACAGACGCAGCTGCTTGACCAAAAACATACCTTTATATACAATGGTACGGCTGGAGCAGGATACCACATAGGTTTCGCTGTCCCGCTTTTCGAATACCATGCGGGCGATGTACAGCTTCCGGTCGAATTCCAGACCCTTTTCACAGTCGTCCGGCTTCTTGATGAATGCCTGCATGATGTGCGGCATGCTGTCCAGAGCCTTGGTGCCCAGAACATCCGGATCTACCGGTACTTCACGCCAGCCCAGAAATTCCAGATGTTCCTCTTTCAGCACTTCTTCAAAAGTCTGCATTGCCTTTTCATACTTTTCCTTGGTCTGCGGGAAGAAGAACATAGCGATACCATATTCCCGCTTGCCGCCGATCTGGATTCCGGCTTCTTTTGCCACTTTCGAAAAATAAGTGTGAGAGATCTGCAGCAGAATGCCTACGCCGTCACCCGTCTTGCCCTCGGCATCTTTACCGGCTCTGTGCTCCAGTGTTTCTACGATTCGGAGTGCACTGTCTACCACTTTTCGGTCTGATGTGCCGTCCATGTTGACAACCGCACCGATACCGCAGTTCTCGTGTTCAAAACGAGGGTCATACAAGCCGTTCTTTGCAAATGGCTCTTGGTTTCTGTAGTTATCCATAGTCACTTCTCCTTTGCAAGATGTGCAAAACAACAAAAAAACGCCTTATGAAAAGAAACGTCCTGTTTCTTTTCATAAAGCGTCATTGCTTTCCTTCATTTTGCGATCCTCTGATCGCTTTTGCTAATATTTATTATAGACCATTCCACCGGCTTTGTCAATAGGTTTTTTTCGATTTTCCCGAAAAAAGCAAGAAAAACGCCGATTTTTTTCTTTTATAAAAAAGAAAATGCCGCAGATTTTTTCAGAAATTCCACTGCACTTGATTTTTGAAAGTTCCGTTTCTTTTTGCTGTGAGAAGAAAAGTGCAATTCAGTTGAAAACATCTGTTTCCTTGACGAAAACAGGCTCTGACTAAAAGCAAAGCCGCAAAGACAATGGCTATTGTCCCTGCGGCATCACTCTGAACCATACAGCTTCTCCCACTTGAGAGCCGTTCTCCATTCCCTCTTATTTTCGAGAAAGCAATTCTTACATTCGCTTCTTTTTCCCTGTTATGATCATAACTATATTTTATCACATATCTGGAAAAAAACAATCAGATATGATGCTATTTCCTAAGAAATTGTGCTATTATTTTTTTATGTGAGAATGATTTCTTATGGTAATTCTGTTCAAGCCCTTAATTCCACAATCACAGCATGATTTTTTCATAAACCGTATGGTATAATGATAGTGTATTCATGCGAAAAAATACGAACAGGAGAAATTTTTATGCAATACTGGACGATCCAAATCAAACCTTTTCCACCGAAAACGCGAAATGAAAACGTTGTTCTGAATTTCCAGACAGACTGTATCCGGAACAACCTTTTCGGCATGGGGTGGAATATCGATGATAACGCCTATCCCGCCGGTGAACCCATGCCCGACTACGAAGAATATCAGCAGAAATGGCTGGAAACCGGCTCTGGTAACGTTTCCAAAACAGCATATCACGCCTATCAGAACATTCAGGCAGGAGATCTTGTGCTTTTCCGAGATCGAAACGCCAGATACTACATTGCAAAAGTGAAAACAACTGCACAGTGGCTGACCGAAGATACTGTTGATTTTGAAACATACCATAACGCCAAAGAAGCGGAAATGCCGTCTAATCCGTTGTCATGGGCATGCCGTGTGAAAAAGTGGTATCCGATTTCAGATGTGCCGTCAGCAGTGATCGGGCGGTTTTCCCAGCGGCGGCAGCAGACCATCAGACGAATCGCGGACACGGACTTGCAAAAACTGGCGGACATCTTGTACAGTGTTGCGACACAGACGACATACGAAAATATTCCGATTCACGCCGAGAATTTCTGCAAGGCTATGAATCCCGATGAACTGGAAGATCTTACAGCCATGTGGATTCTCAACGAGAACAACAAGGACAACAAGAACTCGAACTTCTGCCTGCTCCCCTCCAGCTGCAAACGAAACACGCCGAAGTATGAATTCGAGCTGCTGGGCATGGTGAATGGAGAACCTCAAAAAATAACCTGTCAGGTCAAAAATCAAGCGAAAATCAACGCCGACGATTACTGTTCCGATGCCGATACTTACTGGAAGATCTATCTTTTTTCCGGCATTGCAGTTACTGGTACAAACCAAAACAGCCGGCATATCCATGTGATTGCCAAAGAGGACCTCTATCGGTTTCTCCTTGACAACCCGAATCAAAACCCGATCGTCAACGCCTATCGGGAAAAGCTACAAAAGTGGTATACATTTTCCTAGCCTGACGGCTTTATACGGTGCTGTCATCAAAAAATCCCAGCCGCATTTTGTTTGCGACTGGGATTTTTGGGTTTTAAGAGCCTGTACAAAACAGATTTTTATGCGGCACAGCCTTCCAGCATATCGAGGTCGTCCTCATCATCTTCCATGGCAATTCTGTGTGCCTCGATCTCGCTTCCGTATTCTTCGATGCCGTCCGGACTTGCGTGGTTCAGTTCGAAGTATTCTTCGTCGTCATCATCTTCTTGTGCATGCATTGTGGAGTGAACGATTTCTTTCTGCTCAATACAGTTTCCGATCTCAAAATCCAGTATGTTGTGATACAGATCGGAAAAATCGTCTTTGTACAGATCATAGTCATTTTCAAAACATTCCAGAGTGATTTCATCTATATACGGATTCAGAAAGCCCTCATGATATGCTTTGTTCTTCAAGGTATACGTCGAGAACGGAGCATCTTTCAGTTCCGGAATTGATTCTATAAAGGGCATGAAATTTTCTGTGATCTTGTCCAGAATCTTGCTGCTGAAAAATGCCAGATCGGTAATATAGACATAGCTGGTATCCACTGCACTGATCTTGTCGATATAGTCGGCAAGTTCTATGTTACAGCTTTCCAGATATTCCAGATATTCATTATATTCCCAGTAAAAGTAAATTCTGTCGTTCTTTTCGATGTTATCTTCCTGAATTCTTTTGCGGAGATGTTTAAAAAAGATCTCATCAAACTCTGCACAAATAAACTGTGAAGTAGTCTGTTCGTCTACTTTTTTTCTTTCTTTAAGCAGCTTTTGTGTAGTTTCCAGAGCCAGAAAGTTCTTCAGTAAGAATGGCTGTCTGTTTTCCAAGGCAGAATCGAAATAATCCTTGATCTGCTGATCTACCCTGCTCTTAAATGTGAATCTTCTGCGTATAAACCATATTGCAACCGGAAGCAAACAGAAAATTGCAGTCAAAAAGCCGCTGATGTCTGCAAACCAATTTGCAATAAGCCCCATATAGAACATGTATGCATAACAGAGTATGATGATCTTGACCGCTTTTTTAGCGACTTTGCCCACCTTTTTTACAACTACTTTTCCGCCAAAAATCAAGACCAGAGCGATAATAATTCCAATGATAAACGGCATCGATCATTCCCCCTTACGCACTCAGACCCAGCTGCGTGCATGCTTCTTCTTCTCTTTCTGCCGCAGTTTCTGTAATATCCACCATTTTGCCGTCTGCCAGCTTGAGTGCCTGCTCTCTGATGTCTGCCGGTATCTCGTCTTCTGACACAAACGTCTGCTTTATCACGGTGTTTTTCAAAAACGTACCGTCATCTTGTCGGGTATAGTTATAGGACAACTGTTGATACTCGTTTCCGACCTTCTTCAAAAATGTCTGTACACCAGAAACGATTACACGAAATGTAGCTTCTACGTATTGAATGGCAGTATCCAGCCACTTTGCCAGAAGCGAGAAGAATTTGCCGATAATCATTGCAAACTTACGGATTCCGTCTTTTACACGTCTGAAAAAATCCGCAGCAAGCGTCGCAAATTTTTTCAGTTGCTGACCAATCCACGAGATTCCCTTATCGATTTTTTCTCCCAGTTTACTAAAAAAGCCCATAGCTTACTCCTCCTGTGCCGTGATCTGCGGTGTTTCCACATCTAGTTCTACGACTTCTGTCTTGATCTTTTCCAGTTGTTCCCGCGTTTCCGCATCTTCTGCGAAATCGCTGAATTTCACTTCCCGATGCAGCGGATACAGCTGATAATTCTTTTCTGCCCTGAACTGATCCTTAAAATAGAGAGAAACATCTACATTTGTGACAAAGGTTTCTGTGTCGCCCTCGGTCTTGGTCGCTGTCAGCTTGCACTTTCCGCCAACATAGATCAAGCCCTCTTTTCTGGCATGACGAATGATCTGTTCGTCCATGTCTTTCCCTGTCTGTTCCAGAAACTCATTCCACATCATTGGTTTTTTCGGTTCAGTTTTCGTTGCAGTTGTTGCACCTGCTTCTTCGCTTGCCTTGCTGATCTCCTCATCGATCATATTCGCAAGCCGCCCAAAAAATCCAGCCATTTTCTTCACCTCACTGATAGTTGCTCAAAAGTTGTGCTTCGATGTCTTCTGTCAGTTCCAGAGAATCGCTGTCTTCCATTTCGATTCTGTCATAGATCTCGTCCGGAATTTCACTGGCAGGAATTTCTCTGGAAACCTCTGTCACCTGCCATCTGTCACCGACCTTGGAATAGTTCTTGGAAATCTCCTTCCCGATATTCTTCCGCACGTCAGAAAGAAATGTTTTGCAGCCGATCAGTACACCCTTGACCATCCGCTGTGCGACCTCACCGATCTTGGACAGCCATTTGATGATACTGTCGTAAAATGCGTCCAACAGTGTCAGAACCACACAGGCTCCGACTGCAGCAAGTACTGAAAACAATATCATTTTAGTTCACCTCCTGAAATTCTTTTGATTTATTTACAATATCTTTCGGTACTTCCGATTCCGGAACTATCTCGGATTTTGTAATCTTAACATCTCTGGGGATTCCGCTTTTGTTCGCCTTTTTGCTCTTGACGATCTCCGCAACGGCATCTTCAAAGTCCGCCTGCTTCACAATCGATTCCCGATTCTTCGCCGCTTTCAGGGCAGCCTTCAGCACCGCGTTGGAAATATCGCTGCCGCTTACGCCGTCATACTTTTCGGCAATCTCGGAAATACGAAGGTCTGTCGGCATTTCCTGCGGAATGTACAGCCGCCACAGCTTTTCCCGCAGGGACTTGTCCGGCAGGTCGAACCGGATATGGTACTGGATCCGCCGCATAAATGCGGGGTCGTAGTTGCTGATAAAGTTGGTGGCAAATATCACCATGCCCTCATAGTCATTCAGCAGTGTCAGCAGCACCGAACGGGTCTGGTTCACGCTGACATCTGTGGAACTGGACATATTGGTCACACGCTTGCTCAGCAGTGCATCTGCTTCGTCAAAGAAAATGATGATGTCTTTTTCTGAGGCAGTGTGGAAAAGATTTGTCAGGTTCTTGCTGGTTTCGCCCACATACTTGGATTCAATATCCGCATAATTGACGCAGATCATTTCCTTGTGCAGGGCGTTGGCAATTGCATGGGCAGCCATGGTCTTTCCGGTTCCCGGCTCTCCGTAAAGGTTGATGAACAGGCTTTTCCGCTGCTTCATCACGGATTGCAGGTTCCAGTCCACAAATACCTTGTTCCAGTATTCTTTCGCTTTGATGACCGTCTGCAATTCGTCTAAGTTGCTCTCCGACAAGATCAGATCCGAAAGCCGGTACTTGGGCTTGGAAACCATGAAGCTTATGGATTGTTTCTCCGGCGGCTGTGGTTTCGGCTTCGGCATGGTTACGGGTGGACTGCTTTTGGTTGGCACTAATGGCATCAGAATAACTCCCTTTCTCAAAATGGATTGATTATCTGGGGCAGCATGACACAAAGCCTGTGCTGCCTTAAAATTTGTTGGGATCCTGTCCGTTTTCTATACTGCCTGACAATTGGATTTTTTGCCACAAAACATGCACATTCTTATTATATACCATATTTTTTCTTATGTCAAGTTGTTTTTCAGCTTTTACACTGTTTACAATCCAAAAATGCCTGTATACTCTTAATATAAGGAGGTACAGCAGTATGATTCTCGACTACCAACAAATCGGTAAAAATCTTGCAAGGCGACGAAAAGAGCTGCGGTTAAAGCAATATGAAGTTTGCGAACGTGCCAAAATCAATGACAAATACCTTTCCTGCATTGAAACCGCACGTTCCATTCCCAGCTTGGAGGTCTTTTTGAAATTATGTACTGCCTTGGAAACCACACCGGATCACATTCTTCTCGGTACTGTCCGTCAAACAGATTATTCGAAAGATGATGCGATCCTGCTGGAAAAATTTCAAAATCTTTCTCCTGACAACAAACGTCTTTGCCTTGCATTCATGGACCTGCTCTCTGATCGCTTTCAGGAGCATTAGGGAGATACCAAACGGACTTGATTCAGCGTTCCCCTTCCGTCCATGCTTTTATTATACACAGGAAGTCAGACAGACGCTTGTCCGTTCAAAAACAGTTTACAGGTACTCGCCAAAAAATCCGCTGCAAAATGATCCCGCAGCGGATTTTTTCGTTTTTTCCCTTTGTGTTTATGACAAATTTCCTATTTTTTCTTGCAAAAGTGCAGGAAACTATGGTATAATAATTATATCAACGGACAGCCAACGCTGTCAGACAGGAGCATGACTATGAGTATACACAAACGCATTCCGGCTCTGCTGCTGGGTGTGATCCTGCTGTTTGCAGGAATCCCCGCAGGCAGCATTTCTGCACAGGCAGCAGACACAACGCAACAGCTAAACAACATCGTTCTGTTTGCCCAGTTCCCAGATGCCGACACAGACAACTTTATGGCAGACAAGACAGACACAGCGATCGCCATTTGCAACGACACCAGCACACCGCGTTCTCTCACCAGCTATATCGACGCCATTTCCTATGGCAAGCTGCACGTGACCTCTTATTTCCCGCAGCTTGCCGACGGCGTGATCCAGCCCTACATTCTCCAGAATTCCAAAGCGGAGTACACCAACTATGAACAGTACGCTATTGAAATGGTGCAGAATATCCAGATTCCTGACAGCATACCGCTGGACGGCAATCAGGACGGCATGACAGACAACATCACGCTGGTGATCGACGGACGGGCAGAGTCTATGGGTGACCCGCTTTGGGCAAAAGCTTTCCAGGTGGGCGGACTGTATCTTGGAGATACCCCTGTAGGCAGCATCAACCTGATGAGCAGCTACACACTGCTCAGTTCCACTATTTTCAGCGGCGTGGGAACACTCTGCCATGAGTTCCTGCACAGTATCGGTTATCCCGACCTCTACCGCAAAGACAGTTCTTCCGGCAACCCTGTGGGACAGTGGGATCTTATGGCAACCAACTCCATCTTTCTGCAATACCCTCTCGCCTATCAGCGTTACGCGGTTTCCGGCTGGCTGGACGCGAAAACGATTACCACTGCCGGCACCTACACATTACAGCCGACATCTTCCAGCACAGGCGATCGGCTCTATCTGCTGAAAACGCCGTTTTCAGACACGGAATTTTTTGCGGTGGAATACCGTATTCCCGGAAAGCAATACTCCGAAGAACTGGACTGCAAGATCTACGGCGAGGGCATGGTAGTCTATCGTGTCAACACTGCCGTACAGGGCAACTATCGAAGTGATACTGACGGCATCTACGTATTCCGACCCGATGAAACCACGCTGAATGCCGGCGGCGGTGACCTGACACGTTCCTGCTACGGCGGCAAAAACGCACCGGATTCGATCGGTTCCACAGATCTGGAAAGCACCTTTGCAGACGGTGCCCTGGTCTATTCCGACGGCACCAACAGCGGCATCGCTCTCCATGACATTCAGCTGAACGGTGACGGCACATTAAGCTTTTCCGCCGACTTTGCCGATGTATCCGACCGGTTGTTGTGGCAGACCGTGGACAGCGTGAACTTTCCCGCAGACCAGACCGGCTACGACATGGTGACCGGCGATGACGGCAAGCTGTATCTGCTGTCCGCCAACACCGACGGTGCCACACTGTACTGTGTGGAAAACGACACCTTACAGCCAGTCAGCACTGTGCTTTCCGGCACTATGTACAACCCGAAGCTGGCATTCTCCAACGGTACGCCCTACCTGCTCTGGCAGGACAGCCAGTATTTCCTGCACCTGAACCGCTGGAACAGCACCTCCGGTGTATGGCAAGATTGCTACACCGGCACAGAACTGGCTCAATATGCCGATATTGCCGCAGACAGCAGCGGCTTGTACGTGACCTACACCACCGGCTCGTTCCCCTATGTTCTTCACGCATTCCGGTTTGACAATGCCGCCGGCACCGTTTCCCTGCTGGGAGATGTCATTGCTGACAACGCCTGCAACATGGAGATCGCCGCTGCAAACGGCAGCATTGGCATCGGCTACCGCGATCTGAACGACAACAATGTACCAAAGCTTGCCGTCTGGGACGGAACGGCTTGGAATACCACAACGCTTTCAGAACAGGACTGCGGCACGGTTTCAGTTCTGGCAGACGGAAACAGCATCTGGGTCGTTCCCTCCGGCGGCAAGACAGACGTTTTCCGCTGGGAATCCGGCACGGTTACAAACATTCCCCTGCCGGAAGCTGTCCAAGGACGGGCATTCCAGATGACACCGGCAGTGGCACAGGGGAACTTCTATATGACGGTAAACGCCCAGAATCCGGAAGAATTCGTCCTTTACGGATTAAACAAAGACGGCACATGGTCGCTGACCGCCAATCCCATTGCACAGAGCATGGTAAACCAGCCGGTACTGGCAGCACAGAAGCAGGCTCTCTACTGCCTTTACGCCACCTCTGACTTGCAGATGCAGCTGAAAAAACTGACACTGGAAACTGAAACACCGGCAGTTACCGGCGATGTCAACGGGGACGGTGCAGCAAATCTGGCAGATGCAGTGCTGCTGCAAAAATACCTGCTGGGAGAAACTGCCCTGACAGCAGCACAGGCAAAAGCAGCTGATTTGCAGGCAGACGACAGCATCAACGGTTTCGATCTGGCTGTTCTGCGACAGCTTCTGATAAAGGCAGCATAACATGGATCTGAAACTTCTGCTGCAATATCCGAAGGCAATACAGGTACTTCTGGCAGCACTACAAAAAAGCCCTGCTTCTCTGCCGAAACTGAAAAAACTGCTGCCGCCGGAAATCCCTGCTGCGGCACTGCTCTCCGTCATGGAACAGGCAGGATTCCTCACCAAAACCGGCAGCCGGTATGTTTTGCAGCAGGAAACACTGGAGCAGATGCAGCAGTTTTTGCAGCTATACGCCGCTGTGCAGAACCAACAGGCAGAACAAGACTTCACCCATTTTCTCGCCGCCCAGCGGGAGGCAGAAACACAGCATGCAATGCTTGTCACAGAACTCGCCTTTTTTGAAAGCGTGGTTTCCGGAAACAGCGACACCGTGCATCTGCTGTACACACCCCTTGGCGGAAAAGGCTACGGCGAGCTGAGCCGTGACCCGCTGCGAAATCTGAAGTATCATCTGGTTATCACCATTTCCATGCTGACACGCTACTGCATTCAGGGTGGCATGCCGCAGGAAGAAGCGTTCAATCTCAGCGACCTGTACATTCAGCGAACGGACACTGCCGTCAGCGAAGCACAGATCCATGTGCTGCACTATCAGGCAATACAGGATTTCACCGGCAAAATGCGGCGGCTGCAAGACAATACCCGTTATTCGCCGCTGGTACTAAAAGCCATGGACTACATCAGCATTCACCTGCACAGCCGTATCTTTTTACAGGACGTTGCCGATGCTGCCGCAGTGAGTGCACCGCACTTATCCCGTCTGTTTCAGGCAGAAGTGCACCTCAGCATCAGCGAATACATTGCCATTAAAAAGATAGAGGCTGCCAAGAACCTGCTCCAGTACACCGAGCACACTGCCGCCTCGATCAGCAGCCTGCTCAGTTTCAGCTCTCAAAGCTATTTCATCAAGATATTCCAAAAATACGTGGGCATGACCCCGAAAGAGTACCGGAAGCAGTTCCATGACAGCACTCATTTCTGATAAGGCAACAGCATAAAACAACAGCCCCGCACTTCTCCGGAAAGAGAAATGCGGGGCTGTTTGCTTGAAATCAGCAGTTCAGAGAAGCCGAAACTGCGGGTTTGGAAATCCGCGTGGAACAGGTGCGGATTTCCTGTAAAAAGAAATGGAGATGAATAATGAAGCTTGCTTAGTTGGCTTTGGCTGTGCTCTGATAGGTCACCCATTCATAGCTTGCAGTCAGAGGTGTCTTGCCGTCGAAAGGCTTCAGCCAGTCGTTGACACCGATTCCGGGCCATACGTTCATCATGATCTTGCTGGCAGTAGACGGGATATTGCTGGTGGCTGTGTAGACCGCCTTGCCGTCCACATACCATGTAATGGAATCCTTCTGCCAGTCGAACCCATAAGTATGATACCCCTCCGATGCATCAAAGCCCAGATCGTACATGTACTCATGATTGCCGACACCATTGGTGTAATAGTTGAACTGTACCTTGGTGGTATCCTTACCCAGAACCTCTACATCGATCTCGTCCCACGGGTTATTCTCCGAGGGGCCGGTATAGGTAAAGAACGAGGAAACCACGCCGTCATTTTTGATTGCCTTCATGGAAGTTTCGTAATAGCCATAGTGATAGTGCTCCAGAGAACGGTACTCTGCACCGGTATAGTTATACTGACCGGAACTGTCCTTGTCAATGGTCAGATTCAACACGCCGTTGTCGAAAGAAGTATTGTTCTTTGTCCAGCCGCAGTCAAAGGGATTGCCGTTTGTCCAGCCGTCCGAAGCTTCAAACAGACTGGTAGCACCCTTACGGAAATCTGCCAGTACTTCCGCATCGGCACTGGGTTCATTGCCCTTGGTGTCGTCCTTGCCAGAATTATTGTCGTCTTTCTGCACCAGCTTTTGCCGCAGCACTGCCAGATCGAATCCGTTTACCGTATTGTTTGCCTGTACATCTGCCGCCTTTGCCTGTGTTTCTGTGAGAGAAACTTCTCCCAGCAGATACTTTTGCAGCAGTACAACATCCGCAGTGTTGACTGTCTGATCCTGATTTACATCGCCGGAAATGATGTCATCATGTTCCGGTGTTCTTGCGGTGCTGTTCATCGACAGCAGGCAGGTCAGCGGAGAGTTCCAGTAGATCGTGATCTCATTGGTGGAATAGCTTTCCCAATGGTCTACATAGCACTTTGCCGACGGAGAATTTGCACAGTATGCCTTTGCAGCACTGTCCTCCAGACCGGAATTGACACCGCCGACCAGCATACCTTTCATTGCCTGATTCTTGGCCATAGACGGTCTGTGGTGCGGGTGTTCCGGTGAAACCGTGCCATAGCCAGTCACGAAGCACTCTCCCATTGCGTTATTGCCCAGCAGATAGTGGAGATTGCTGCGGGAAGTGTCCAGATAGGTGCTGTCCTCAGTCATCTGGTATGCCAGATTCAGGATCATGCCGGAAGTGGCAACGCCCATATTGCTGCCCCAGTTATATTTGGAAACCGACACCCCATAAGGGTTGCTCTGGGAAAGACCTTTCATTTGGTCGGCTTCTTTCAGAATGGAAGTCTTTGCACGGGTGTAGAGGTCAGAGTTCGTATCCACACCGTCCATAGTGAGAATGGCAATATTACCATAGTCTCCCACTTCCATCCAGTCCATGCCATTCTGCACACTCATGCTTTCCAACGCAGTACGATATGCATCCTCACCGGTAGCACGCCACATCTGTGCTGCTGCCCAGTAGCGTTCGTCAATATCGGAAGTGTCGCCATAATCACCAGTCGTAATGTCAGACGGATTGGAGAAGATGAAGTTGGGATTTTTTTGCAGGAATGCCCACGCGTTCTTTGCAGCATTCAGACACTTTTCCGCAAAGTCCTTGTCGAACTTCTGGTAGTATTCATATGCCATTGCCATCGACGCACAGAAATCGGCAGTCGCTGTGGTGGAAACCGGCGTTACGATCAGTTCGTCCGTTTCCGTTTCCGGCATCACATAACCGGGGAAATTTTC
>ERZ791864.1520-NODE-1520-length-15098-cov-9.136342_pt1 | contig 15098 bp, 9 predicted proteins | sample MGYA00510282_ERZ791864 | MGnify/ENA primary metagenome ERZ791864 (study PRJEB30046, sample SAMN00792087) | human gut metagenome | study: EMG produced TPA metagenomics assembly of the A metagenome-wide association study of gut microbiota in type 2... | reverse complement strand
ACGTTTAGACGCAAGAAGGACGCTGAAGAGCTTAGTTGCGGATTTGAGGTTGTCTTTAAAGTGCAGGATGAGATGGCTGTCGGTGTCCCGTTCCAAGTCCCACCATTTATAATGCAGGCTTCCCGTACCTTCCAGTTGTGGGAGCTTGTTGCCATCCATCATGAGGTCTCCCCATGGGGTGGTGATGGAGGTTATGCGCCAGTCGCCGCGTGTTAGGTCTATCTGCAGGGTAGAGGCTTCGCCCTTCACGGTAGTTTCCTGAAAGGGCGAGAGGCGGATTTCATCGCTATCATTGCAAGCCGTCAAGCCGCAAAGAAAAAGAGCGAACAGAAGGATGGGTTGGAATAAGTCAGTCGTTTTCATGTTGGTTATTATTTGATTTATGTCCATTGGACGTGGCATTCTTTGTAAATGCTGCCCGACAAAGATAATTATTTCCTCTTTACGCTGTATTCTCCGAAAGAAAGAAGTACTCTTTTTTGCCGGATAATACGGGTTTTATTAACTTGCGCACAAATTAACCACTAATCACTAACCATTAATCATTGATTCCATGAAATACCAAGTTGCCATTATCGGTGGAGGTCCTGCGGGATATACTGCTGCCGAAGCTGCCGGAAAAGCAGGATTGAGTGTCGTACTATTTGAGAAGCAGAGTCTCGGTGGAGTGTGCCTGAATGAAGGGTGTATCCCTACCAAGACCTTGTTGTATTCGGCCAAGACCTATGACGGAGCCCGCCATGCTTCGAAGTATGCGGTCAGTGTGCCCGAAGTATCGTTTGATTTGCCCAAGATTATTGCCCGCAAGCAGAAGGTAGTACGCAAGCTGGTATTGGGAATCAAAGGAAAGCTGACTGCCCATGGTGTGACGATTGTCAGCGGAGAGGCCACAGTGACGGACAAGAATCATGTGGAGTGCGGCGGAGAAACCTACGAATGCGAGAACCTGCTGCTCTGCACCGGTTCCGAAACCTTTGTCCCTGCCATTCCCGGCATAGACAAGGTGCCTTACTGGACCCATCGTGACGCGCTGGACAACAAGGAACTGCCCGCTTCGCTTGCCATCATCGGCGGCGGTGTCATCGGTATGGAGTTCGCTTCTTTCTTCAACAGCCTGGGAGTGCAGGTAACCGTCGTCGAGATGCTGGACGAGATACTGGGAGGCGGTATGGACCGAGAGCTGGCGGGTATGCTCCGTGCAGAGTACGCTAAGCGGGGAATCAAGTTCATGCTGAGTGCAAAAGTAGTGTCTGTCATGCCGGATACTGCCGAAGCTTCTTCCCTTATCCAGGTGAATTATGAAACAGCCGACGGTCCCGGTTCCGTCGTTGCCGAACGGCTTCTGATGAGTGTCGGGCGCCGTCCGGTAATGAAAGGCTTCGGATTGGAGAATCTGGGCTTGGAAAGAACGGAGCGCGGAAATGTCTTTGTCAACGGACAGATGCAGACTTCAGTTCCCGGAGTATATGCTTGCGGCGACTTGACGGGATATTCCTTGCTGGCGCATACAGCCGTCCGCGAGGCGGAAGTAGCCATACATTCCATCATTGGCCGGAAGGACACTATGAGTTATCGTGCCATCCCCGGCGTGGTGTATACCAATCCCGAAATAGCCGGTGTGGGCGAGACAGAAGAATCCCTGCAGAAGAGAGGCATTGCCTATCGTACCGTGAAGCTGCCGATGGCGTACAGCGGTCGTTTCGTCGCCGAGAACGAAGGTGTGAACGGTGTCTGCAAGTTACTGTTGGGCGGCGACGATACCGTATTGGGGGCACATGTTTTGGGTAATCCCGCTTCGGAAATCATCACGCTGGCAGGCATGGCCATCGAGCTGAAACTTACTGCCGATGAATGGAAGAAGATTGTCTTTCCGCACCCCACGGTGGGAGAGATATTCAAGGAGGCATTGTAGAACCCATGACTATTGTTTCATATAAACATAAAAGATGAAAACCGTAAAGCTAATCACCTGCGACGATGCCTTTCAGGCACATGTTATTCAGGGTGCCTTGAAGAATGAGGGCATTGCGTCTGTTTTGCATAATGAAAACATGTCTTCCGTGATGCGCGGATATGTCCGTGATGTCACGGGAGTGGATATATTTGTCTATGAGGACGAATATGACAATGCCCTCCGTCTGCTTGAACGGAACCAGATGATTCCGGAACAGTTGAGGTACTGCCCCCATTGCGGTTCGGATGAGATTAAGTTTGTGCTGAAGAAGAGCCATCGGGTGCGTGCTGTGGTGGCTGCTGTTATTGCGGCATTGTCGGCCGCACCTCCGGGCACTGAGCATTGGGAGTATGTATGCAGGAAGTGCGGCACTCATTTTGAGAAGCCGGTGGCGAAAGGAACAGTTGAAGAATAATCAGGTGTTTATTCCTTTAACCGCTTTTCAATCCAGACCCGGTTTTTACGCCCCAATCGGCTTTCTGCAAAATCCAGGAAAGCCGATGTGTCTGTTATATGGGCTTGGATGACACCTGCCAGAAAGTTGAAGAAAGGTTCTTCACCCACCCGGACAAGCAGGTCGGCGAGTAGTACTGACCCTTTCCTATAGAGGGCAAGATGCGCTTCGCGGTCGTTGCGGTCAATACCCCAGATAGGACGGATATGGCGTGTTTCCTTACGATAGGCGTCGATGTAAGCGGCATAGGCTTTCTCGCCGCGGGCGTGGCGTATGTATTGCAAAGCACTGAATTCGGCAAAAGATTCGTTCAGCCAGTCGTGCCAGGATTCCACCGGAGCCTTGTTCCACCAGAAGTGGCCGATTTCGTGGGCGGTGTTCTTGAGTACATATTCATTGAATGTTCGTGAACTGAGCATAATGAAATTTTTACGGCTGTACCCTCCTGAGGTGCCGGAAGCTGAAAGCAGGAATTTCATGTAAATATCCTCATCTCCCGCAATTTTATAAAGGCGTCGGAAGAATTTCAAGGCATTGTGGCAACATTGAAGTGCCGAGTCTGCACCGGCATCCGGGAAGTCTGTATAGATAAGTTCAATGGTAGTTCCGTTATCATTGATGCGGCGGCTTTTCAGCATGGGTGAAGCCAGGATAACATTGTCGAAATTCTCCCAAGGTTGCTCCATTTCCCACATCCCTTCTTCTGTATGGGAAATAATACCTGAGCCGCTCACCGTATAACCGTCAGTGATGCCGATTCGTAAGTGCGAATAATCTGCCCGGTTACCGTTGCAGACAGGATACCATCCCGTATAGTAACCAAGTTCAATCCAATGGTCATTGAATGATTTTGCAGGGCCCTGCACTTCCTGCATGTAGAGTGTGTAACGGGTATTTATGCGGCAGCGGTCATCGGCTCCTGCCGGCCGGTAGAGGGTCAAGGTCCGTCCGTCGGGAATGAATTGGGCAGGTGCCGGGGCAAGCGTATCGAAACGGTAGGTTATCTCCCGGCTGCTGTGGCGTAGTGTGTCGATACGGGCATGGCGCCATAGTACCAACGAGATTGAGTCACTGTCCTGGAAATCAACTTCAAACGAACCGCCTACTTCGACCTGTCGGTTCGGTACATCAATCTGTACGGTTAAGTCATAACTGACAATGCGCGGAGATTCTTGTGCCCGAAGCATGGGGGAGAAAAGGAGGCATATTGTAAAGCTGGCAATTGTAAGTTGTAGTTTCATGGTACATCAATTTTAGAGTGATAGTAACTGGGAGATTTTGCCTATGCAATCTATGCAAAAGTAGTATTTTTAAAGGAATATTAAGATGGATGGCTGGATATAATTTATGAAAAGACTACCTCGTTGTTGTTCATTTGTAAGATTGTCGTACTTTTGCCTTTAAAGATAAATATATTTATGAAAAGGATATTGTTGCTGTTAATTTTATCCGTCTGCCTGCTCCCATTATGGCCCCAAGAGACGGTAACTCCGGTGAAGCCGCTCTCTGCGCGGATTGATGCGTTGATAGAACACAAACTTCCCGCAGGCTCTAATGTGGCCATTTCGGTCTATGACCTGACTGCCGGAAAGCCCTTGTACGGCTATCAGGCGGACAAGCTTTCCCGTCCCGCTTCCACCATGAAGCTGCTGACCACCATTACCGCCCTTTCCCGTCCCGAAGCCGACGAGCCGTTCCGTACGGAAGTGTGGTATCAGGGAACCATTGAGCGCGATACCTTGCAGGGGAATATGTATGTGATAGGCGGTTACGACCCGGAGTTTGATGAAGAGGCATTGGATTCCCTGGTGGCTGCCGTGGCCCGTTTCCCCTTCTCTGTCATCAAAGGCAAGGTGTATGGAGATGTCTCCATGAAAGACTCCTTGTACTGGGGCAGCGGCTGGTTGTGGGATGATACTCCCTATTCCTTCCAGCCCTACCTCTCACCGCTGATGCTGAATAAAGGAGTGGTGAAGGTTACCGCCACACCCGGCGAACGGGGCGACAGCGCACGCCTTGAATGCACTCCCGCCTCTTCCTATTATACACTGACGAACAAGACCCAAAGCCGTACCCCTTCTGCCGGACGTTTCCGTGTGTCGCGCGACTGGCTGGTGAACGGGAACAACATCACCGTGACGGGCAACGTCGATGCCCGCCGTGCAGGTACGGTCAATATATTTTCTTCGCAGGACTTCTTCATGCATACCTTTATGGAACGGTTGCAGGCACGAGGCATCCGGTGCATTCCGGCGGTAGATGCGGAAGTCTCTTACCTCTTCGGCGAGTTCCGGCAAGACAGTCTTTCCGTGCGGATGGCTTCCTATGAAACTTCCGTGCAGGATGTGGTGAAACAGATAATGAAGGAGAGCGATAATCTCAATGCCGAAGCCATGCTCTGCCGGTTGGGTGTGCAGAGCAGCGGAAAGAAGCGTGTCTCTGCCGAGGACGGGCTTTCCGCCATCCGCATGCTGATAAAAGAGATGGGATATAACCCCGATAGGTATAATCTGGCAGATGGTTGCGGCCTTTCCAATTACAACTACATTTCACCGGAACTTTTGGTTTCTTTCCTGCGATATGCCTACTCGCGTACGGATGTTTTCCAGAAACTTTATAAGGCTTTGCCCATTGGCGGCGTGGACGGTACACTGGAGTTCCGCATGAAGAAAGGCACCCTTTCCCACAGAAATGTACATGCCAAGACGGGTTCCTTTACCGCCATCAACTGCCTGGCCGGCTACCTTAAAGCCCGCAACGGACACGAGATAGCCTTTGCCATCATGAACCAGAATGCACTGTCGGGCAGGGAAGCACGCGCTTTCCAGGATGCGGTGTGTGATGAAGTGATACGTTGAGGTTTAGCCATCGTAAAGTTGACCTTTAGCGTCGTAAAGTTAAGGTTTAGCTTCCTAATGCAGACCTTTACGGAGTGAGCCCCAAGAGTAGGGGAAATCATTCCTCTTTCGTATTGCGGTAGCGTGCCGGAGACATACCCAGATAAGACTTCACATACTTCCCGAAGAAAGACTGGTTGGGGAAATTAAATTCTTCTGCAATCTCCTTGATGGACTTGTCCGAATGCTTCAGCCGGTACTTGATGTGCTCGATGGCACTTTCGTTAATCAAGTCCAGCGGTGTACGTCCGCATGCCTGCTTGATGACCTTCGAAAAGTGTTTGGGACTATAGCAGAGTACATCGGCATAATATCCTACAGAACGGTGTATGCCGTTGTCTTTGGACAACATCTCTATAAACTTACGCAGGATATAGTCGGACTGTTTGATGCTTTCTTTTGTATCGACTGTCATTTCTGAAGGGTTCACTTCTTTGTTGAGGTGTCCCAACATCTCACAGAAAATGGCAGAAAACAAGTATTGCATCACTTCCCTGTGATAGTGATGAGGCTCGTCGTTTATCTTTGCCATAAGCAGTTCCCGGTAGAATTTGAAGATTTCCTTGTCCCCTTCCTCCCCGACAGACTTTATGGGATTGTTGTGGATATGCATAACGGTATTCCATGTATCCTTCTCCATCTTGACCACGCGTTGTAGGAACTGTGTGGAGAATGCGGCAAGCCTTATCTTGTGCTTTGGGCTTACCATCGCGTGGCTGATAATGGTATTGGGAAGGCCGAGCAGTAAGTCGCCTGCTTCCAGTTGGTAGGTTTTGTAGTTGACGTCCAACTGGATGCAGCCTTCTAGACAGATAGCGATAAGGAAGCATCCCAATCTTATTGTATCTTCATTGTAGGGGCTTCCCTCCAGACTGTTGATTATGACAAAGTCATTGTCTACATAGTCAAGGACATGTTCGCTGTTTTTAAAGTCCGCGATTTCTACGATTTTTATGTTCCCTTTCTCCATATTCTTCCTTTTTCGTTTTGCAAAGTTGGTGAATAATGGGAAATATAGGATGTTCCATTATGCGGCTTTCTTGTTCTATATGTCATTTATAGACAATTCATTAGCCTTAAAAAAGATGAATGTCGAAAAAGGAACATCTTTGGAGTGTAATTGGTCATTATGGCGTTGTTCCTTTCTCCTACTTTTGCCACCAGTTTTAACAAAAAGACAATGAGAAAAAGTATGATTACATTGAACAGGAAATGGATACGGCTGATAGGGATTGTCGGTTGTACAATGTGTTTGGCATCTTGCAAGCAGGCAACGGATGCTTCCGGAATGAAACCTTCTTATGCTACCATGAAAGTGGAGGCGACGGACAAAGAGCTTTCCACTTCGTACTCAGCAACGATACGCGGACGGCAGGACATAGATATTTATCCGCAAGTGTCGGGTACCATCGAGAAGCTTTGTGTGACCGAGGGGCAGAAGGTGCGCCGGGGACAACTGCTTTTCATCATCGACCAGGTTCCCTACAAGGCTGCACTCAAAACGGCCGTTGCCAATGTGGAGGTTGCACGTGCCGCACTGGCTACTGCCGAACTGACTTATAACAGCAACAAGGAATTGTATGCGCAGAAAGTGGTTTCGGAATTCAGCCTGAAGACTGCCGAAAACAGCTACCTTACCGCCAAGGCGCAACTCTCGCAGGCCGAGGCCCAGGAGATAAGCGCACGCAACAACCTCTCCTATACGGAAGTGAAGAGTCCCAGCGACGGGGTGGTGGGGGCATTGCCCTACCGTGCAGGGGCATTGGTCAGCCCCAGCTTGCCGCAACCGCTGACAACGGTCAGTGACAACAGCGACATGTACGTTTACTTTTCCATGACCGAGAACCAGTTGCTCGCCCTGACACGCCAGTATGGCAGCATGGACGAGGCGCTGAAGAACATGCCGGCGGCAGAGCTGCGTCTGAACGACAATTCCGTCTACGACAAGAAAGGTACCATCGAGTCCATCAGTGGTGTCATCGACCGCCAGACGGGTACGGTAGTGGCACGCGTGGTCTTCCCCAACGAATCGCGCCTGCTCCATAGCGGGGCATCGGGCACGGTGGTGGTGCCTGCCACGTATAAGAACTGCATTGTGATTCCGCAAGAAGCCACCGTACAGTTGCAGGACAAGACGTTGGTATACAAGGTAGTGGATGGCAAGGCCGTCTCTACCCTGATTACCGTGGCAGGAATAAATGACGGACGCGAATACGTGGTGCTGGACGGACTGAAAGTGGGTGACGAGATTGTTTCCACAGGTGCCGGACTGCTGCGCGAAGGAACGCAAGTGAAATGATGATTGCTATTTTATCAACTATCAATGACCCATTAAGATGAAAGGAAATATATTTATAAAACGGCCGGTGATGGCTATCTCCATCTCCGTACTGATTCTGGTGATAGGGCTCATTTCGCTCTTTACGCTGCCGGTGGAACAATATCCTGACATTGCGCCTCCTACGGTATATGTCAGTGCCAACTACACCGGCGCCGATGTCGAAGCCGTGCTGAACAGTGTCATCATGCCGTTGGAGGAGAGCATCAACGGTGTGGAGAACATGATGTACATCAGTTCTACCGCCACCAATGCCGGTTCTGCCACCATACAAGTCTATTTCAAGCAGGGCACGGACCCCGACATGGCTGCGGTGAACGTACAGAACCGCGTATCCAAGGCGCAGGGACTGCTGCCTGCCGAAGTGACGAAAATCGGTGTGACTACCCAGAAGCGCCAGACCAGCTTCCTGCAAATCGGTGCTTTGGTAAGCACCGACGGACGCTACGACCAGACTTTCCTAGCCAATTACCTAGACATCAACGTGATTCCGCAGATTAAGCGTATCGAAGGTGTGGGTGATGTAATGGAGCTGGGCGATACATACAGCATGCGTATCTGGCTGAAACCGGAACGGATGGCGCAGTATGGACTGGTCCCTTCGGATGTGACCGCCGTATTGGGCGAGCAGAACATCGAAGCGCCTACCGGTTCGCTGGGAGAGAATTCAAAGAACGTGTTCCAGTTTACGATGAAGTATCGCGGACGTCTGAAGAGTGTGGAGGAATTCCAGAACACGGTGGTACGCTCGCAGAGTGACGGTTCCGTGCTCCGTCTGAAGGACGTGGCGGATGTGGAGCTGGGTACGCTGACCTATAGTTTCCGCAGTGAGATGGACAGCAAGCCGGCGGTACTTTTCATGATGTTCCAGACGGCAGGCTCCAACGCAACCGCCGTCAACAAGCAGATTACCGCACAGATAGACGAGATGAGGAAGAGCCTGCCCGAAGGGACGGAATTTGTGACGATGATGAGTTCCAACGACTTCCTCTTCGCTTCCATACACAATGTGGTGGAGACACTGGTCATTGCCATTATACTGGTAATTCTGGTGGTGTATTTCTTCCTGCAGGACTTCAAGAGTACGCTTATACCCTCCATTTCCATTATCGTGTCGCTGGTCGGCACGTTTGCCTGCCTGGTGGCTGCGGGGTTCAGTCTCAATATCCTGACGCTGTTTGCGTTGGTGCTTGCCATCGGTACGGTGGTGGACGATGCCATCGTGGTGGTGGAGGCGGTGCAGTCCAAGTTCGATGCCGGATATAAGTCTCCCTACCTTGCCACGAAGGATGCGATGGGCGATGTGACGATGGCTATCATCTCTTGTACCTGCGTGTTCATGGCGGTGTTTATCCCCGTGACGTTTATGGGTGGTACTTCGGGTGTGTTTTATACGCAGTTCGGTGTCACGATGGCAACGGCGGTGGGCATCTCCATGATTTCGGCATTGACGCTTTGTCCCGCCTTGTGTGCCATCATGATGCGTCCGTCGGACGGTACGAAGAGTGCGAAGAGCATCAACGGACGGGTGCGTGCGGCATACAATGCCTCGTTCAACGCCGTGCTGGGCAAATATAAGAAAGGTGTGATGTTCTTCATCCACCACCGCTGGATGGTGTGGACTTCATTGGCGGCTACCGTCGTATTGCTGGTTTACCTGATGAGTACCACCAAGACGGGGCTTGTGCCGCAGGAGGACCAGGGTGTCATCATGGTGAACGTCAGCACGTCTCCGGGAAGCACGCTGGAAGAAACCACGAAGGTGATGAGCAAGCTGGAGGACATCCTGAAAAACACTCCCGAGATAGAACACTATTCCAAGGTGGCAGGATACGGACTGATGTCCGGTCAGGGCACTTCCTACGGTACCATCATCATCCGTCTGAAGGACTGGGGCGAGCGGAAGGGGAGCGAACACACGTCCGATGCTGTGGTGGCACGCCTCAATGCCCAGTTCTACGGTGTGAAGGAGGCACAGATATTCAGCTTCCAGCCGGGTATGATTCCGGGCTACGGTATGGGTAACTCCCTTGAGCTGAACCTGCAGGACAGGACGGGCGGTGACAGAACGGTGTTCTACGAGTCGGTGATGCAGTTCTTGGGTGCCTTGAACCAGCGGCCCGAAGTGGCGATGGCGTATACCTCTTATGCCATGAACTTCCCGCAGGTATCGGTAGATGTGGATGCGGCCAAGTGCAAGCGTGCAGGCATCTCGCCGAGTGCGGTGCTCGATGCGTTGGGCAGTTATTGCGGTGGAGCTTATATCTCCAACTACAACCAGTTCGGTAAGGTGTACCGCGTCATGATGCAGGCATCGCCCGAATATCGTCTGGACGAGCAGGCGTTGAGCAATATGTTTGTACGCAACGGTGCGGAGATGGCTCCGGTCAGTCAGTTTGTGACATTGAACCGGGTGCTTGGTCCGGAGACGGCCAACCGCTTCAATCTGTATAGTGCCATCTCTGCCAACGTGAATCCGGCAGAAGGATATTCCTCCGGCGAAGTGCAGAAAGTGATTGAGGAAGTGGCGGAACAGACATTGCCGTTGGGCTACGGTTACGAGTACGGTGGCATGGCACGCGAGGAAGCCAGCACCGGTGGTGCGCAGACGGTCTTTATCTATGCCGTGTGTATCTTCCTCATCTATCTCATTCTGGCATGTCTCTACGAGAGCTTCCTGGTGCCGTTTGCGGTCATCTTCTCCGTACCGTTCGGGCTGATGGGGTCGTTCCTCTTTGCCAAAGTACTGGGATTGGAAAACAACATCTATCTGCAGACGGGTGTGATTATGTTGATTGGTCTGCTTGCCAAGACAGCCATTCTGATTACGGAGTATGCCATCGAGCGCCGCCGCAAGGGAATGGGCATTGTGGAATCGGCTTACTCGGCTGCCCAGGTCCGCCTGCGTCCTATCCTGATGACGGTACTGACGATGATATTCGGTATGCTTCCGTTGATGTTCTCCAGCGGTGCGGGCGCCAACGGCAACTCTTCGCTGGGTACGGGTGTAGTAGGCGGTATGCTTGTAGGAACATTGGCATTGCTTTTCGTCGTTCCGGTGTTCTACATCATTTTCGAGTATCTGCAGGAGAAAATCCGTCCGCCGATGGAGGAGGAAGCCGATGTGCAGGTATTGCTCGAAAAGCAGAAAAGTGAGGCCGAACGGGCGAAGAATTGAGTTTATGCAGAGGAAACGGAATAAAAAAACAGATTGGAACAATGAAGAAACATATCATCCTATTGTCCGCCGCCGGTTTGCTGTTCAGCAGTTGCGGCGTGTACACCAAATACAAACCCGCTACCGAGGTTCCCGACGGCCTCTACGGGGAAGAAACGGCCGCTTTTACGGAGAGCACCGACGGTTCTCCGGTGGCTACCGAAGACAGCCTGAACCGTGGCTTGGGCGGAATGGACTGGCGCGAGCTTTTCACTGACCCCCACTTGCAGGCGCTTATCGGGCAGGGGTTACAGAACAATACCGACTACCAGTCGGCACAACTCCGCGTGGAGGAAGCCGAAGCCACCTTGCTGTCCGCAAAGCTTGCTTTCCTGCCCTCCTTTGCCCTTGCACCGCAGGGCACGGTGAGCAGCTTTGACAGCCACAAGGCTACGCAGACCTATTCGCTGCCCGTCACTGCCAGTTGGGAACTGGATATTTTCGGCCGTATGCGCAATGCCAAGAAACAGTCGAAGGCGCTCTATGCGCAGAGCCGGGACTATCGCCAAGCGGTGCGCACCCAGCTCATTGCCGGGATAGCCAATACCTACTATACCCTGTTGATGCTGGACGAACAACTTGCCATCTCCAGGCAGACGGAAGAGACTTGGAAGGAAACCGTTGCTTCTACCCGTGCACTGATGAATGCGGGCATGGCTGATGAGTCGGCAGTTTCGCAGATGGAGGCTGCCTACTATCAGGTGCAGGCTTCCGTGCTCGATTTGGAAGAGCAGATAAACCAAGTGGAGAACAGCCTTGCTTTGTTGCTGGCAGAGACACCCCGCCGTTATGAACGCGGTGTGCTGGCCGAGCAGCAGTTCCCCGCAGACTTTTCCATAGGAATTCCTGTTCAGATGCTTTCCTGCCGTCCTGATGTCCGTTCGGCTGAGCGGACACTGGAAGCGGCGTTCTACGGCACCAATGCGGCGCGCTCTGCCTTCTATCCCTCCATCACGCTGGGCGGGAGTGCGGGCTGGACCAATTCTGCCGGTTCAATGATTGTGAATCCCGGCAAGTTCCTGGCTTCGGCAGTGGGTTCGCTGACGCAGCCGCTCTTTGCCCGCGGGCAGGTCATTGCACAGTACCGCATAGCCCGTGCCCAGCAGGAGGAGGCTTCCCTTGCCTTCCAGCAGACATTGCTGAATGCAGGCAGCGAGGTGAACGATGCCTTGACTGCCTGGCAGACAAGCCTATCCAAAAGCGAACTGCTGGACAAGCAGGTAGCTTCCTTGCAGACAGCTGCCCGCAGCACTTCCCTGCTGATGGAGCATGGCAACACCACCTATCTGGAGGTGCTTACCGCCCGGCAAACATTGCTCAACGCACAACTGGCACAGACGGCAAACCGATTTTCTGAAATACAAAGCCTGATTAACCTCTACAAGGCGTTAGGGGGAGGTCAGGAATAGAGTGTCATCATACTACTCTCTCTGCATCTTCACTTTAAATGTGAAGGAAGGGCTGTCCGGGAAGTGATTCCGGGGCAGTCCGCTTTCAATGAATAGGAGGGATTAAATGGAGGCAAGTATTTCTCTGGACAAATTATTGCAGTTTTTCACTCAATGCGAACGATAAGTGTTGGCTCGGTGAGAGATCGATTGAAGAAACTGAAAAGGAAACTGAAGCAAAAGATAGTGAGTTTACCGGTAAGAAGGAGGTTTTGCCAGGAATTGATACAGGGATGTAGTAGGTACTGAAATAGCTTGTTGTTGGAACTATAGATGCAGCGTGTTCCATCTATATATGCAACGCGTTGCATATATAGATCCAGCAAACCGGAAATATACATGCAACGCGGTATATCTTTCGGGCGGTTTTTCTCCGCCTTTTTAGGGAGCAGTTTATTTATACTGTGCCCAGTCTACATTCTTCATGTCTCCACTTTTGGCCAGCTCAGCGTGCATAGCCAGTGCGGCGCGCAGGGCATGGGGAGTCTGTGACTTGCCGTCGGTCAGTTTCAGGTAATCCCACAGAATGTTCTTGTAGTCCGGATGGACACAGTTTTCGATGATGGCTTGTGCACGTTCTTTCGGACTCTTGCCGCGGAGGTCGGCCACACCTTGTTCGGTGATGATGATGTTGACGTCATGCTCCGTGTGGTCCATGTGCGAAACCATCGGCACGATAGCCGAGATTTTACCTTCCTTGGCAACGGACGGACAAGTGAAGATGGAGATATAGGCATTGCGGGTGAAGTCACCGCTTCCGCCGATGCCGTTCATCATCTTGGTTCCGCCGATGTGCGTGGAGTTCACGTTGCCGTAGATGTCGGCTTCGATGGCGGTGTTGATGGAGATAACACCGAGTCGGCGCACCACTTCCGGGCTGTTGGAGATTTCCGACGGACGGAGCACCAGCTTGTCGCGGAAGAAGTCCATATCCTGGTAGATGCCTTCCAGACAGTCGTTCGTTACGGTCAGTGAGCAGGCGCTGCCGAATTTCACGCGGCCTTCGCGGATAAGTCCGATAACAGAGTTCTGGATGACTTCTGTGTACATTTCAAACGGCGGGATGGTCTTGTCACGTCCCAAAGCACCCAATACGGCATTGGCAATGTTGCCCACACCGGATTGCAGCGGCAGGAAGGTAGGCGGAATGATTCCGCGTTTCATGTCGGCGGCAAGGAAGTCGGCCACGTTCTGTCCGATTTTGTCGGTCAGCGGGTCGGCGGCGGCAAACGAACGTGCCTCGTCCGGCCAGTTGGTCTCCACTACGCCCACAATCTTCTTAGGGTCTACCTGTATGTAGGGCAGGCCGATGCGGTCGCTCGGCTTGTAGATGGGGATTTCGCGGCGGCAGGGCGGGTCGAGGGGTTCGTAGACGTCGTGCAGGCCCATGGCGTTCTTGCTGTGGGCGGCATTCAGTTCCACGATAATCTGGTCGGCCAGGCGGCAGACAGTCGGAGCGATACCGCCGGCTGCCGTCAGGTAGATTTTACCGTCGGGAGTAACCTCGCATGCCTCGATGATGGCAACGTTTACTTTTCCCATGAAACCATAGCGTACTTCCTGCGCCATCTGTGAGAGATGGATGTCGTTGTAGGCTATTTCGCCATTGTTCACGGCTTTGCGGAAGTCGGAGTTGGTGGTGTAGGGCGCGCGGTAGCGGATGGCCTTGACGCGCGAGAGCACACCGTCGCAAGAGTCTCCGGTAGAAGCACCGGTGAAGATACCTATCTGGAACGGGTTTCCTTTTGCATGTTCTGCTTCCGCGATTTTTGCTAATTCAGCCGTAACGGCTTTGGCTGTTCCTGCGGGAGTAAATCCGCTCAAGCCGATGTTGTAGCCATGTTTAATCAGGCTCGCAGCTTCTGCTGCCGAAATGTAATTGAGTGCCATAATATAAATAGTTATTTTTTCGTGTAAAGATTCTGAAGGGGCTCGTAATTGGTTCTGCAATTATCGACTGTCTTTAATATTTCCGTTGAAGTATTTCTGACCAGATGATGGCTTTCCTCGCTTCTTCTGCCGAGTGGATGCCGTATTCGGACGTTACTTCATCGGATTCTTGCGGACGGGATGCCGGGGAGGGAGGGGAAGCCTTTATGGAAGTGTGCTTGGATTTGGCAGACGGTTTGGATACCGGCTTGGGCTTTTCTGCCGGCTTGGGGCCTCCGGAAATAAAGCCTCCGTAAGTATCTCCGCCCCAGTATTCGGGCAGTGGGTTGTCAACGTCGGGCATAGGTATGTCGGGACTCTTGTCAGCATTTTTATTTGCTTCTTTCTTAAACTGCTTGACGAGTCCGATTACTATGACAGCCGCAACTAACAGAAACTTGAAGACATCTTCCATATTCTTTTTGATTTTCCACCCAAAGATAGTGCAATTATCTCTTATCTTTGCTTTTGGGCAAAGTTAATTATTTAATCTGATTACAGCCAAGGAATTGGTAATAAAAAAGGGCAGCTTCACAGCTCCCCTTAATTTTTTTAACCTAAACCTTAACTATGAAAAAATCTAATGTTTCTTTCATTCCACAAATTTGTGAATTAATTTGCTCTATGCCAAATTAACACTCGGAAAATGTTTGCTCTCTTAACATAAATTAGCTGATAAGGCGCAGATTGACAACTTGTAATGGCATTTTTCTTTCATTTCATCCGTTTATTGGGAGGGAAGAAGTATCTTTGCGCTCCGAATGACAGATACCAACTTATGATATAAACTGATTTTAAACGAACTGATTATGGAAAAAGTAACGGGAGCAGACTTTAAATCTGCAACTGCTGATGACAACA
>ERZ791864.1513-NODE-1513-length-15179-cov-27.758397_pt1 | contig 15179 bp, 17 predicted proteins | sample MGYA00510282_ERZ791864 | MGnify/ENA primary metagenome ERZ791864 (study PRJEB30046, sample SAMN00792087) | human gut metagenome | study: EMG produced TPA metagenomics assembly of the A metagenome-wide association study of gut microbiota in type 2... | reverse complement strand
ACTATATTTCAATTATTTCAAAGACCAATTCCCATTTTTAACGGGACAGTAGTGAATTGTTGACAATAAATTCCGGGTCGATAGCATCATTAGGTCCCATCCCTCTGTTTGCAAATTTTTGAGAGACGGATTTTGTATTTTTGTTAATGACTGTAATACATTTATCTGATTTTCGACTTGTTAAGAATAATAATGAGTCTTTCTCTTGTACTTGCAGTGGATACTCAGTATCAAATCTGAATATTAGTTCGCAATCTGTTAGTACCTTAGCTTCAGGCAAAGGTGTATAGATCGCATTATCACTTTCCTGACAAGAGTAGAAAATAGATAGAAGTAATAAACTGAACAATTTTTTTGTTTTCATGTTACAATTTTTTTTATTAGTAAAGAAAAGAATCTTTATATAAGGTTTTCAGCCTAAAATCCTCCTTCTTTTATCCTCCATTTTTTAGGTACGGATTGCGTAGAAAAGAATTCATAGACCTGAGAAATCCGAATGATCTGTGCCTGAAAGGCCATAAGTAGTTTCCCTGATTATTTATAACTCCTTCAAATCAATATAATACACCTCATCTGTATTCATATCTATCGTATATAATCGTTTTCTTACCGGATCGCTCCATACACGGAAAAATGATTTGTCGGTTGTAAGCTTATAGAGTAAATTCCCGTTCCAATCAAACACATGTATCGTATTAAAGATGGGTACTTCTACCCCAAAACGGTCGTCCCACGGTTCTTTGCCCCAATAAGTGGCGTAGATGTAATTATCATCGGCATGTACATGGTTATAGAAAACATTCATAGATTCCATAGATGTTTCCAAAAGAGAAAAGTTGGGATTGTTTTTTATCCGGTAACTGGTAATTTTGCCTGTTTGAGTGTCTATGATATTTATTTGAGGTAAATGTCTCATGACTTGTACAATTTTTGAACCGTCGGGCTTTATTGCGTCCCAAGTATAAAAAAAGAAATCTAACGGACTCTTCGCATTGGGATTTTGTATTGATTTTGTTTTGTAGATAGGAAAATCCTGTATCAGTTGGTTGGTGTAAATCGTTCGTTTTTCATAATGAGGAGTGGTTGCCTCTTGTGAATTTATTTCTTCAGCAGGCTTATAAGCAAATAAAACATTCTCAATCTGGTAAAATGAAAAAAGGATGCGATTATTATCATAAGGAATGATGGTATCGTATGTTGTTGTACCTTTTTTAATAGAACTACTTAAATCCCAAACAAGTAGCTTTTTTTCATTGGGAGCATGCAACAATGTCATTAGTTTATCATTCTTCTTAAACAATTGCGAGATACAATTTGTGGATATTATTTCTTTATTCCCTTGTCCTTTTTTACAGAAATAACCAATTTCTTTACCCGTGTCTATATTGATGATATTAAAAAAGTGCTCGGGATAACTCGGACTCCAGCAGATCAATAAGGAATCATATGCTGCGATTATTCCTGTGGCAATTCCTTTTATGGGTACATGCGTACTATTGATATTCTTTGATATAACATTCTTGACATTTACCTCCTTTATTTCGCCATTGAAATATTGGCTGTCAATGTCGCTACAGCAAGGTAATATGCTAATGATGATGAAGATGATTACTATTTTCATAACTGAATTTATAATGATGATAGGATTGTGTACTTTGCAGTTGGTCACATCCGGATGCGGTAATCGGTTGTGTCCGTTACAAACCGGGTGAATACCGGTTTCTCCGGGAAACGGATTTCTTTTCCTTGCCATTCCTTGACCAAGTGGAGAAGCTGTTCTTTCTTATTGTCCTGACAGGAGGCAAGGAGAAGTAAGACTAAAGATAGAATTGTTGTTTTCATGATATTAAAAATAAGTTGTTTATAATTCAATTTCAATAATGCTGTTTTCTGGATTTTGAACAATCGCATAGAATGTATTGTCTTTACCAGATGCAGCCAAATTATAACGAGGCATTCCCAAATTAACTATTTTAACTAGATTAAAATCATAGTCATAAACTCCTACAGTATGCCGCTTGGGTGAAGTTTGGCTTTTGTCATTACCTGTATAATCTGGGTCGTTCATAATACTAATGATGAAGTTTTCAGTCAGACAACACCCAACCAAACAATTTTTCCCGCCTTCTTTGACTTGCATTTGGTCTCCATTTATTGTGTATTCAGGATTTCCAAAAGTTCTTTCATTTAGTAATGATATATTAGAAGAGGTTACTTTAAATGTAGCTGCATAAGGAAGTACTTCTAAATAGAGTAATAGTATCTGATTTTCATGGTTATATACAATTTTCCCTGAATAGAAATGTTCCCGGTTTGCTATATCTGAAGAGAAAGGTAATTTACCAGCAGATGCTATTTCTTTTCCATCGGGTGAATATAACGTAATAACATGGTCTTTTGTAGGATCATATGTTATGAAATTTCCATTTTTACACAGTTGTATAGATTGATTTTTTCCGTTGAAAACATTAAAGCTCCTAAATTCTTGTTTAAACTGATTTTCGGAAGAGCTAACAGCTGTTTGAAATGTTCCATATCTATTCCATGTCAAGAACTTATTTTCTCCAAAAGGGATACATTCTGGTAAAATAAATTCTTCTGGACCATTTCCAATCTGACCTACTTCCGATACAAGATGTCCTTTTGTATCGTAGATTTTTATAAAATTAGATACTTGTCTAGGATCTTGTAATACCAAGTAATCACCAATACAGATGAAACTTGCAGCACTTTTAATGAATAAGCTATCAGTTAGTACTTTTGGGGATACTTGGATTCGTTCTGTTTTTACTGGCTTTTGACTGCAAGAAATACAAAAAGTACAAGCAATGAATATATTTAATAATTGTAGTTTCATAATGTCTTTGTAATGAAAGGATGAAAAAATAAATGAGAAAAGACAAAAATTAAAAGTAAAATCATTACATAACTTTTGTCTTTTCTCGTTTAATAGATTTTACTTAGTTACATAAATCACATGAACAGTCTGTTTTCATGAGATGATTCGTTTAAAAATCTTTGACTTTGATTCTTAATAATACGGGGTTGTCATCTTCTTTTAACGACGAACAGATTTGATCCCAGGCCGGATATTTCTGTTGAAGTGTTTCCCGGTCTGCTGCGGATAAACGTTGATATCCCTTCATTAAAATGCGGGGTTTTATTTCCCAAATGATGTCGTCTCCATCCATGTTATGCGGAATCCGTTTGCCGGTAACTGTTATTACATTTCCTTTGAGATACATATCATCTACAAGTTTTTTGGCGGTCATTATTTTCTTTGAACGCTTTGAATAGAGGGATAAATAACCTTTGTAGGCTTTGTCTGTAATTCCTATATAGAGAAATTTGTCTCTGATTCCGAAGGACGCAGTTTTTAAATAATCACCCAAATGGCTGAGCTTTTTTTTCCAACTTATTACGTCGTCTGTTGGTTCAATTGGTATATCCGGAAGTTTTTTAGGAGTATAATCAATGTAATAGGACGGGGTTATTTTACTCAAATCCGAAGAAATCGAATAAATAGTGTCACAATATGGATAATTTAAATAGAAACAACTGTCGGTAGAAAAAAGAGCACGCCATGTCCTGAAAAATTGACTTTTTTTGACACCATCTTCTCCCGGATTAAAAAAGAAGTCCTGTTTCCCTTCATTGTTTATTTTTGCAAGTAGATGTTTTTCTGGGAAAGTAAGAAAGATAAGATACTCATTATCCTTTGTAGGTAATATTTCAGTAGGAGAGAAGTCTCCTTCTGTAGGGGGAATTTCTACTTTTGTCTCATGCAGGAATTGACCTTCCGGATCAAAATACAGCAGTTTGCGGTAATCTGCAATGACAATGTGGTTATCATTTGCAATGGTAAAATCTTCGAATTGAATATATTCTCCCGGTCCAACGCCTTGTTTACTTATTTTTTGGATATATTTTCCGTTTTCATTGAAAACAAAAAGTTTTGGGTTTTGCATACCGTTCGTTGATCGGATATAATATTTCCCGTCATTAAAAATGACTCGTGTAATTTCTCCGATTAAATTATCTTCTGTTGTTTCAAGGGGAATCAATTCGATGGTATCAACAAAAGCTGAGAAAGGCAGTTCCGCTGTATAGTTGCTGAAGACAGGAATCGTTTCGATTGTACTGTTCTTTGTAGAATCTCCTTTATGTTGACAGGAGAGAAGGGAAAACGACAGAATGATGAAAAGAATACTATTTTTCATGATTTAAGTGTATTAAAATGTCCTTTATTCTGCTGGTAATTCCAACCAGCGATAGTAATTGTTGCGATAACAGCTGCTGCGTCTAATGCTTTTTTCATGATGATTAGATTTTAATTTATAAAAACAACTGCTTTGGAAAAATTTCTCCGGAAAGCAGTGTAAATGATTATATTTGTTTTTTCATCTGGAGAATATATAAAATGGGATTAACATCTTCTGAAAGACGGGGTGAGTCTGTTTCGGATGTTAATTCGTTTATTTCTTCTGGCTGTATAATGACGACAAAGTCATTTTTAGCTGAAACATATTCCGGCAATATATATTTTTTACCTAGCAGATTATCGATTTGAGATTCTAGGGGCGATGTTTTTGTTTTACCGCTTTGTTTGTTATAGACAGATATATAAGGTTTATTTTTATCATGGAAAACAATAATGGCATATTGATTATTTTCTGTGAAATATTTAATATGGCAACGGTGGGTTTTCAGCTTTTCTTTAACCTCTTTTTCTGTAAGGGATTTGATATCGTTTATACCCAATGTGTTTGTGCCCAAATGAATTTGGTATGCCAATGACAAGTTGCCTTGCTGGTCTATTTTGTAGATATTATTATCTAAAAATCGGCGATAAAAAACACCACTGTCTGTTTTTTGAAAAGGATGTATCAGTATTCTTAGGTTATTACCATATTGCTTATTGGGAAAATAAGAAGAGATTATATGTAAGTCTTTGTCGGTTACGATGAGGTTGTTTCTTTCTTCATCCTCGCATACAAAGCAAAATTTATCATCGAAAGCTTCTAAAGCGGTGGCATAAAAAGGCAGTTTCTTTTCTGTCTTAAATTCGCCGGATAGGGTATAAGTCATGATTTTTTCTTTATTCCCCAACACGTAAATGACTTGATTTTTTTCATCTATTGAGAAGTCATAGATTCGATTGTATTCTCCGGGGCCATTCCCTATTGCCCCTATTTTTTCAATGAACTTTCCAGTTTGTGTATTGAATGAGAATATAGCGGACATATAATTGCGGTCAAGGACATAGAAGCTGTCGCCGGAAAATACAAGTTTACTGATTTCCCCCATTAACGAACGGTCGATGGTCTCAAGTGGGAGAAGAGAAAATGTATCGGCCATTTCCGATAATAGGATTTTGTCGTTTGAGTCACAATCCCATAAAATAGCTTTATTTGATTGTATAGGGGATGTTTGCGTATTCTTTTTTAGACAAAAAATACCTCCTAACACAAATAAAATAGCGATGGCTATAAATAGTAAGATAATTTTTTTGTTCATAACAAATTTTTTATTGTAAGCTTGGACTTGGCCTTGAAATAAAAATATGTTTAATATTTCAAAGCCGAGTCCTTAGTTGATTGTTTTTAGCAATTCCTGCCACAGTCACAGGTTTTACCTCCAGGATTTGAGCATGAATTTCCCGGACCATTTGATTCACAAACTCTGTAACTACCAGTTTCTGATCCTATGCAATCTATTTCACGAGACCAATAGTAGTTTCCACCATCTCCTTCTCAATTAGCCAACGCTTCCACATTTTCCATGGCCAGATCAGATAATTCTATTTCTTTATTCTGCTGGTAGTTCCAACCAGCGATAGTAATTGTTGCGATAACTGCTGCTGCGTCTAATGCTTTTTTCATGATGATTAGATTTTAATTTATAAAGAATATCGGTGAACCTTTCTTTCTACAAATCCACCCTTTATCAAGTGTGGTTGCACATGGCAGAAGATTCTGTATGCCATTCCGAAATTAATGTGTACTTTTGTATGTGTTTTGTCCGTTTTCTCCGACACAGGCAAAAGTAAAGTAGATTTGGAAGAGTACAAAATAAAAACGCCGATATTTTGCTGAAAATACTCTGAAATCTACACTGATCAAACACTGAAATTTTACTGATGATGTTAAATATCAGAATTATAACAAATTGTATAAAAACGATGGTAGCATGAATAGTAATATTTGTTTTGTATGTAAAGTATTTGGAATTGTTTTTGTAGGCTTGTTGGGGGCCTATTTTATGTGTTCAGGGCATAACTATGAGCAGGCAATCCTCAAAAACGCTAAAATTTGTTTTGAGGAGGCACTGCAGGAAGAAAAGAAAAATAGTATGACCCAAGTATATATATCATACGATGCTTCGAAAGCTACATGTACTTTAGATGAAGTTCTAACTTGGGCGACGATGGCTATGTCCATAAAAAAAGATAGTTGTCGTCAGGGGTTAGACAGTATATACCACGCTAAGTTAACACAAGCCGGATATCCCGTTCAAACCGCTATTAGCTATACATGGAATGGACGTACCACGGTGAGCAAGCCCAATTTGGATTTATCACACATGTACCCTGTAGGAAACAAAGTTTATTCAATGAAGCATGATACGATTCGGTTGCAAGCCTATGTACCCATCGCTTTCGTGCATACGCAAAAATATAAATTCAGCATAGGTTTGGGATTGTTGGTTGGCAGCATTTTACTGGGCTTTGGCATTTGGTGGATGACAAGAAAAAAAAGGAATATGGATGAGGCGGCTTCATTTTCGCAAAGAGTACTTATTGGTAAAAACTGTTATTGGGATTCACGGAGAGGTATTTTCTGTTGTGCAGGCGAATCTGTAATATTAGCCGGAATGCAGGAAAAGTTTTTTGACCAACTTGTTAAATCCCCAGATTACGTTGCTATGTATCAAGATTTTTTGGTTTTCTATCCAGAACAGGAACTTACTAAAGCTACAATAGATAAAATCCAACACACCATGCAAACTCTGAAAAAAAATCTGAAAGCATTTCCTGTGGTCATTGAGCCTATTCGTGGTAAAGGTTATCAACTTTGTTTTAAGGTAGAGGAAATGGCAGAATAACTCAAAACCAGGTTATTATTATCCAAGCTTGTAGTATATAACCGTTCGCCTTGTAATGCCAGTCCGAACACTGAATGATCTAGCACTAACTTTCGCAGCGGTTTCCCTTCCTGCATATTCCGTATCCGCTCTTTAAACGAAACCCCGTCGAAAACTGCATGAATGCAGCTGTCGGCTACTTTCTACGTTCTTTTGATTCAATCTTTACTTTTCTTCCATTCTTTCACCTTCTCCCTCATTTCCCAGATGGCTTGACTTTCTACTTTGGGCTTTTTGTGCCAGACCGAATCAGCCATCTCTTGCCGTTTATCCGGCTGGTAGAAATCAGGTTCTGCATAGAGGTTGGCCAGCAGGTAATACGGATAAATGCGTTCGGGCAATATGTCAATCGCGTGCAGCAGTAGTCTTTCGGCTTCGGGATAGTTGCCGGCTTCTTGTTCGTTCTTTGCCAGAACATATCGGATCATGGGATCGGAACTGTAACGTACGGCTTGCCGGAGATATTGGCTTGCCTCTTCCAGTCGTTGGCTGTGATTGAGGCATTGAGCCGCTTCGAACAAGTATCTGGGATTCTGTTTCAGTATGTCATAAAGTGCGACATATCCTTCGGTGGCAGCCTCGTAGGCTTTGTTGTTGTGTAACAACTTGAGCCGGTTCCATTGTTCGTAGGCCTTGTAGCGGTCTGTCGCCGATGTGCACACGAATAGGCTGCATACAGCCATGACGATCATCCCTAATCGTTGGACAGAAAGCCAGTTGTTTTCTGCCACATATCCTGTCGGAATGGCTAATGCACACAGACAGACCCAAAGAATCCAGAAGTCCGGAAGTTGTAAGGGATAGGAAGAGAAGGCGAAGATGGCAAAGGCTATCAACGCTCCGGAAATCCCGGATTGTTTTGTCCGGACAGCCAGAAAGAAAGCACCGCCACCTACCCCCAGGAAAAGTATTAAGGGGAAGATTCCTAATTCTACTGCAATTTGCAGGTATTCGTTAAAGGCATATTCCGGGCATCCGGCCACCCATTTTTCCTGGCTGGAGGCATGTTTCAGGTAGCTGGCCTGGGCTTCGGCGAAAGCTTCCGGGAAATGTCCCACTCCTACGCCCAAACCCCGTTGTTCCCGGATGATTTGCGTAGAGACCTTCCACATCAGCAGGCGTCCGTCTGCGGAATCTTTCTTGAGATGGTACATGCCATAAGCCCCTCCGGCCAGCAGTAATACACTTGCCAGTAGCATGGCCGCGATTCGTTTGGGATATTGACGTGTATAAGAGATGATGGCGGCTTTATAGTAGCTAATCAGTACCCAGGCAGAACCGAGCAAAGCAGCAATCCAGGCTGAACGGCTTCTCCCGGCAGGCAATACAACGCAGATGACCAGCACGCAAAGCCAGGCATAATGCCCTGTTAGTTTACGGTTGTGTAACGCCACATGTAAAGCCCAGGGCAACAGGATGGCAAGGAATCCGGAATAGGGACCCGGATTGAAGAAAGTGCCGGTCAGGTTAAACAGGGCATGGTGGGAATACGTGAAACCATATAGCTGTGCCATGCCGCTGATAGCTTCTCCAAGGGCGACAGTCAGCCATAGACGAGTGAAGAGTTCCTTTGTTTCGGGGCGGAAGAGGAACAGGAGGCGCAAGATGAACCACAAGACCAGTAATGATAACAGGAAGGAGCATTTGCCAGACAGGACATTCCCGTCAGAAAAGCAGGAAAGGCAAGCCCATCCGATGAACAGGCTCCAGGCACCATCCACCCAGGTGATGCGTAATCTTTTCCGTTCGATCAGGTAACCCAGCAGACAAACAGAACCGAGTAAAACGACCAAATAAGTCCAGAATGCCCGGCCCGTGACCAGTCCGTCGGCCAAGTTGTCGGCCGAGACGAACGAGGTAACTGCCAGTGCCAGGCAAAATAGGCTGACAAACAATAATATGAGATAATTCATTAATCTATTCATGTCGTACTTTATGATTCTATTTTACATCTAACAGAAAACGGTCCCACCGGAATCGATCTGTATAAGGATCGACCGATTTCCATACTTTCCATACTTTCCCGACAATGTATTCTTCGGGCAGTAATCCCCAGTAACGGGAGTCTTGTGAATTGATGCCGTTGTCTCCCCCCATGAAATAATAGTCCTTCCTGAAACGGTAAGTCCGGATGGGATGCCCGTCCAGAAAGACGGTCGAGTCGCGGTAGGAAAGCGTTTTCCCTTGTTCCCATTCGATTACCTTTTTATATAACAGGAATTTGAAACGGTCCATGCCGACTTCCGTTCCTGCTTTGGGTATGTAGAGTGGTCCGAAATTTTGCAAGTTCCAATTGCTTTCGTTGTAAGGGAATGTCTGGAAAACTCCTTCCGGGAAATCTTCCGGTTTCATCTGTCCGATGCGATGTTGCGCTTCCCGATTTCCCAGGTTTTCTTCCGTCCTGTTGATTTGGTAGATACCGTTCCTGATGGAAAGGGTGTCTCCCGGCAAGGCAATACAGCGTTTGACATAGTATTTGAAGAGGTGCATCTCAATCTTTTCCCACGTGTGAGGATGGGGAAAATGAAAGACCAGTACGTCATTGCGTTGTATGTCGTATAATCCAGGCAAGCGTCGGATGTTTACCCGCTTCCCTTTGAGTGCCTCTGTCAGGTTGAACAGCCTTGGCCCGATCAGGAGCTTGTTGACCAAGACGTAATCTCCCGGAACCAGCGTGGGTTCCATCGAGTCGGTTGGTATACGGAAAGACGCATACACAAAGACCAGCAGGAAGAGCCACAGGACAACCAGTCCGGCAGCAGCCAGAATCAGGTTGCTCAACCAGTCAATGCCTTTCTGTATCCATTTTTTCAGTACCATTGTATCATTCCATTTTTATACGTGAATATTCGGTCCTTCGTTCCTTCGATGCGTACGCGGTAAATTGTACCTTGCGGTACGTCGTTGAATGTCAGTGTGCCTTTCTCCCAGCGTTGTGTCCCGGCTGTTATCCAGGCATCGTCCCAGTATTGGAGTACGATGTCTTTCTCTTGGATGAAATAAGGTTTCCAATAAGGCACGTAATGTATTTTTTTGATCAAGGAGGGATAGGGCAATTCCCAACATACGAATCCTTTGTCCCCGTTGGTTTTCCCGCGCCATCCGGTAGCTGAAAGTCCGTCTGTCATCCGGTCGGGATTGTCTTCGGATGTAAGCGGACGCAGGTTTGTTGAATACTTCAGGGGATGTATCGGTTCTTCCCCGTCATGTTCAAAGAAAGAGATTTCACAGAGGTTAAGCGAGTCTTTGGGTACTTCCAGACGGATATACCGGTATGGGGTATGGCTGGTTGTCTGTATGTCGTTTCCCCATGACTCCATCGAGTCGTTCAGGCACACCAATGTGTCCGCATGGGCAAAGTTCTTGTCTGGACTTCCCAGCAGGCATGCCCCGTTCAATGTCCTTTTGGTTTCAATTACTTCGTCTGTAAACAGATAGGCAGTATAGGTGGAGACCGTTATGGGGGCAGTTTCTTTGTGAGGTTCCAATATCTGTTGTTTGCCATGCTTGTCCAGCAGGAAGGCAGATCCGGCAGGAGTCAGGTTCCCGTTTTGGTACAGCATGGGCAAATAAACGATGTCTTTGCCCATCCCTTTGAAAACGACGTTTCCATCCCGTTGTATTTTCCCCCATTGCACGGGCACCCATTGTTTGGCTCCGAACACACACAAATAGGCATATTTTATATCCTCCGGAATGGACTTTCGGAGTGACAGTTTCACATCAGCGGTCTGGAAATAAGCCTCGGATACATCCTTCATGAAAGGATTACGGAACAGAGGCGGAATGTCTTGCCGGTCGACTTCGGGATCGGCGAATGGTCCGTCCAGATAGTATTCGAAGGTGGCGGCATTGTAGATGGGCATGGAAGCAGCCGCCCAGTTGTTGTGCATCAGGTCCGACGATCGTTCGTGCAGCGAGTCGATCACCTGCCTGAAGTCCTTGCCGGCATCGCTGAATAAATGGGCGTGCCGTTGGTAGAACACGTCGCGGCTGTTGTCGATGCAAACACCCTCGGCATAGCGGTAGGGCAGGATGTAACGGCAGAAATCCTCGAAAGGCGCGTTGCGGGTATAGGCATTTTCCTGCCAGGCTTTGAACGAACGGTCTATCTCCTGTATCAACCGGTCTGCCCGCATGGTTTGCACATCTTTGCGGGATTTTGGGAAAAAGAGCGATTGTCCGGATTCCTTCCAGATGCTGTCGATTTCTTGTTGCCATTCAGCGGGCCGTTCCCAGTTGTATTTTTTAGAAATGGCTACATGCCGGTCATAAAAGGGCTGAAACTTCCGTACATCCGTGGAGTCGTGCCCCGTGTGTCCGACCATGTTCTCAATCAGGAATCGGGCTGCCCGGTATTTCATTTCGTCGCCCCGATAGTGTTCCAGCACTTTTTCCAATTCCTTCCGGTTGTCGCCTGCGTATTCCAACGCCATGTCGAGCCTGTCTTTGGATTGGCAGGCTGTCAAAAGCAATAGAAGTATATAGACCGTTGTTTGTTTCATTGTTTAATGATGAACTTTATAATATTTGAAGAAGGTTTAGAGGCAACATATATAAATTATCATCATCTGTATATTTCTTCAGATACAACATATTATTAAGTAAGACCCCATCCAGATAAAGGGCATCCAATTGCAGCCGTTTTACTGGTTTCCCTTCCCAAGTAAATATATCAAGGTAAGTTTCTTCACCAGGATGTTCTGTATCTTGGTTGAGCATATAGAAAAAGTTATTATCAGTATTGATACTTTTCATGTAGCAAGCTCCATCTGTTATGGGATTTTCTGGAGAATCTCCTTTATAATTGATCGTAAAGAGAGAATTGAATTTATTCTTTTCTCTGTCAATCTGGTAAACTTCTATTTGGTTAAACCGGATTCGTCCTACTACCAATTTGTCTTGTTGTACTTGGAAAGTTAAGTCGTAGGGCATGATTTTATTGTCAAAATACCCTTCGTTTACAGTGATACTGTCGTATGATTTTCCCGTATTTATATTTAATAAGTGTATTCCTGTTTCATGAGGGGAAGCCTTGTATCCACAATACAAAGTGTCATTGATGGCAAAGAAACGTTGGTAAAAACCTACATAGGGGCAATCCAGTTTCTGGGTGTCAAATGTAAGTGAATCCCCTTTATATTGGTATTTTCGGATTGAGTTACCATTCCATATTCTAAAATTGTTTTTTCTGTACTTTGAACTAACATGGCTGTGGGTAAAAAATCTTCTGGCCCATTGCCTTCTTCTCCAAATGAAAAGAATTTTTCTGAATTAACACGATCCCATAGAACAAAACAGGGTTCCATCAACCTGTTTTCTAATAAAATAAAAGAGTCCAATGCTGCCATATTCTCAATATTGCATAGCGTAGGCAGCTTGATGGCTTCAAGAGTTACCCGTTCGGTTATATTATCCCATTCGATTTGTGTGATAGGAACGTTTTTATTTCCTGTTTTTAAATTATTACAACTTGATAATAGGATGCAACACAAGAAAATCGTTAAATAAATTCTTTTCATTTCTCTATGATGTTTTTACCGTTTGTCTCTATTAGGTGTTAACCTACCCTTCCTACGAAGGTGAGGGTAATTTCTTTTTCGGTGATATTTCCGTAAATGGTGACGGTGCGGAGGAAATCGCCGGGCTGTTCGGCCTGATAACTGACGGTGATTTCCTTCGTCTCGCCCGGTTGTATTTCTTGCCAGTCATATCGGGCGGTGGTGCAGTCGCACGAGGTGGTGATACCTTTCAGTCGGAAAGTTTCCGTTCCTGTGTTGCACAGGCGGACGGTTTGCTCTTTTGTGCCGTTGGCAGGCACTGAGCCTAAATCGTATTCCAGGGTATCGATTTGTAGGCGTGTGGCGGGCAGGGAAGAGGCGGCGGCCCCTGTCAGTTCCTTGAGGTAGAGATCCCGGACAGACAGGTTGTGTATCGGGTTACCGATTACTTTCACGTGGTTGTCCCGGTCAACGAGGAAGCTCTGGAAAGTCATCTCTCCGGGAAAGTGGTTTAACTTATAAAAATGATTGTCGGTATCGATACAGACGGGCAGGGTGAAGTTATCCCGTCTTAGGATATAGCGTAGTTCATCATTGTCTTTCGATTGGAAAAAGAACAGGAAGGGGACATTCCCATCCGTGGCAGAATCCACTTGGGCGATAAACTCTTTCCATTTCCGTAATTGCAGTTTACAACTGACGCACCCGATGGAATCGACATAGACCACGACCTTATAGTCCGCCGCAACCGGGATGCGGTAATCGGTTGTGTCCGTTACAAACCGGGTGAATACCGGTTTCTCCGGGAAACGGATTTCTTTTCCTTGCCATTCCTTGACCAAGTGGAGAAGCTGTTCTTTCTTATTGTCCTGGCAGGAGGCGAGGAGAAGTAAGACTAAAGATAGAATTGCTGCTTTCATTGTATTAAATATAAAAAGTACATAATGCTATTTTACGAAAAGTATAATAGTCTTCTGTTTTTATTCGACCTGGCTTGATGTTGAATTGTTGAATTTTTTCTCTATCAATTTCAAATAGTCGGCAGATAATTCGGTGTTTGATTTATCGGTAATACATATATTGTTAATTGCTAGATCTTTTGTTACTTGAAAAGCCAAAGCATATTCATTGTATTCCGGGTATATATTGAATTCTGTTTTAGTTTGGTAAATTGTCAGATCGTTATTTGAAGTCAAATCCTGAAGAAACAGCTTGAAAGATCTTCGTTCTTCAAATTTACCAATGACAACGATATGTTCTTTACCTATCTTTTTAGACAATTCAACGAGCTTTTTTAAGAATGGTTGATAGCAAACCTGGCATCCTTGTTCTGAGAAATAGTAAATCAGTTTTTCTCCCTTGCATACATCTTTAAGTTCACAAGAGTCTCCATCGGTAGTGTATAAAGTATAGTTTTCCAAATTGTGTCCTTCTGCGAAATGTTGCAATTTAGAAAGAATCGTGATGTTTTCTAATACATAACTTTGTTCTGCATTTAAGTTTTGTAGTTCTTCGTTTTGATTCTTGTAGTTTTCGATGATTATTCTTTTGCTATGAACATCATATACTAGATAGATGATCAATGCGAATGACAAAGTTGTCAAGAATACGATTTGTCTTTTCATGAGATGATTCGTTTAAAAATCTTTGACTTTGATTCTTAATAATACGGGGTTGTCATCTTCTTTTAACGACGAACAGATTTGATCCCAGGCCGGATATTTCTGTTGAAGTGTTTCCCGGTCTGCTGCGGATAAACGTTGATATCCCTTCATTAAAATGCGGGGTTTTATTTCCCAAATGATGTCGTCTCCATCCATGTTATGCGGAATCCGTTTGCCGGTAACTGTTATTACATTTCCTTTGAGATACATATCATCTACAAGTTTTTTGGCGGTCATTATTTTCTTTGAACGCTTTGAATAGAGGGATAAATAACCTTTGTAGGCTTTGTCGGTGATCCCTATATAAAGAAAGTCATCACCGGCTCCGATAGAAGAGGTTTTCAAATAGTCATCCAAATGGCTGAGCTTTTTCTCCCAACTTAAACAGTCATCTTTCGGATCAACAGGTATATCCGGAAGTTTTTTAGGTGCATAATCAATGTAATAGGCACTCGCAATCTTTTGCATGTCTGGAGAAATTGAATAAATGGTATCACAAAACGAATAGATCAAGTAGTAACAACTATCGGAAGGAACAAGCCCGCGCCATGTTTTTAGAAACTGAGATTTTAAGATTTCTTTTTCACCTGGATCAAAAAAGAAGTCCAGTTTACTACCGTCGTCATTTACTTTTACAAGCAGGTGCTTTTGAGGGAAAAGAGGAACTCCCAAATAGGCGTGATCTTTTGTTGGTAGTATTTCAAATAATGCAAAATCACCTTCAGCCCGAGGAAATTCACTCTTGGAAGTATACAGAAATTTACCTTCTGTATCAAAATGTAATAATTGTTTATAATCTGCAAGGACGATATGATCATCATTTGCAATGGTAAAGTCTTCGAAATCGAGATATTCTCCCGGTCCAACGCCT
>ERZ791864.1505-NODE-1505-length-15276-cov-2.668222_pt1 | contig 15276 bp, 9 predicted proteins | sample MGYA00510282_ERZ791864 | MGnify/ENA primary metagenome ERZ791864 (study PRJEB30046, sample SAMN00792087) | human gut metagenome | study: EMG produced TPA metagenomics assembly of the A metagenome-wide association study of gut microbiota in type 2... | reverse complement strand
ATGACTATCTGTTGGGAAGACCCGGAGAACTATATGTACTCTCTTCCCATTTTCACCCCGACCACTTTAATCGCGAAGTTCTTTTATGGAAGGCCGAGCGCCCGGATATTCACTACATCTTCTCCAAGGACATCCTGAAACATCGTCGTGCCACACGTGAGGATGCCACCTATATAAATAAAGGTGATGTGTACGAAGACCCGAATATCCGTATCGAAGCATTCGGCTCCACGGACGTGGGCATCTCTTTTCTGATCGACCTGCAAGGCATCCGGCTGTTTCATGCCGGAGACCTGAATAACTGGCATTGGAGTGAAGAGTCCACCCCACAGGAAATCCGGAAAGCGGAAGGCGACTTCCTTGCCGAGGTGAAGTACCTCCAGCAGACCGCCCCTTCGGTAGACGTAGCCATGTTTCCAGTGGACAACCGCATCGGGAAAGACTATATGAGAGGTGCGGAACAATTCGTGGAACGAATAAAAACCGCTATCTTTGTTCCTATGCACTTCAGCGAGGAATACAAGGGCGGAAATGCTTTCCGCGAGTTTGCCGAAAGCAAAGGTTGCCGTTTCCTGTCCATTACCCGTAGGGGCGAAAGTTTCGATATTACTCAATAAAACATACGCATTATGAAAAATTTGACACAGTTTCTTTTTATGCTGTTATGCATCTGTCTGCCGGCCACAGCGTTTGCAGACGCCAATAAAGATAAAGATGACGACAGCAAGTATCTGGCAGGTGCAGTACCCGAAGTAGATGGAAAGGTGGTATTCACCAAAGAATTCAGCATTCCCGGCATGTCGCAGGAAGAAATCTTCAAACGCATGCAGGCTTGGATGGAAGCGCGGCTGAAGAAAAACGCGAACACCAGTCGCGTAGTCTACACCAATCCGGAAGAAGGACAAATCGTAGGCACGGGAGATGAATGGATCGTATTCAGTTCGAGTGCGCTTTCTCTGGACCGTACAAAGATACTCTATCAGCTTTCAGTTGTCTGTGCACCTGAGAAGTGTACGATGGAAGTAGAGAAAATCCGTTTCAACTATCGCGAAGGCAAAGAGAAATATACGGCAGAAGAATGGATAGTAGACAAGTACGCACTGAACAAGGCCAAAACCAAATTGGTACGCGGACTTGCCAAATGGCGTAGAAAAACAGTAGACTTTGTAGACGACCTGGCCCTTGGAGCAGCCGAAGCCCTCAGTGCAAGCACTGCTAAGAAAGCAGCCGAAGCAGCTGAGCAGAAGGAAGCTAAGAAAGAGGAAAAGAGTGTTGTAAACTCTGGTCCGATAGTAATTGCCCCAAAAACAGAAGTTGAAGTGAAGACTCCGGCTGAAACCGGCAAAGTCACAGTAATCCCCGCCACTCCGCTCACCCCGGCTACTCCTGCAACGTCAGGTACAGTGCCCGGTTACAAAGAAGTAGCTCCGGATCAATTGCCGGCAAATGCCATCCAAATGGGTGCGGGCAAGTTAGTGCTTGTAATCGGCTCGGATGCTTTCAACATGACCATGATGACAGCAAACGCAGGTGGTTCATTGGGCAAATCATCAGGCAAGCCTGTTATTTTCAGCTTCCTTTCTCCCGACCAGCCTTACGAACAGATGGAGACGGCAGAAACTTACACCGTTCGTTTCTATCCGGCAAACCAAACCGAACCGTCAGTTGTTTTGGAATGTAAGAAGATGCCTTCACAAACTCCGATGGAAGGTCAGCCACGCATGTATGTGGGTGAAATACTGAAGGCATTCGTTAAATAATTACTAATTACTAATCACTAATTACGTGGAAATAAAAGCTAAATTCGATCATTTTAATATCAACGTTACCAATCTGGAACGTAGTATTGCTTTCTATGAAAAGGCATTGGGATTGAAAGAACATCATCGTAAAGAAGCCTCAAATGGCTCCTTCACATTGGTTTACCTGACAGATAACAGCATAGGTTTCCTCTTGGAACTGACTTGTCTGAAAGATCATCCGCAAGCTTATGAACTTGGAGAGAACGAAAGCCATTTATGCTTCCGTGTTGCCGGTGATTATGAAGCTATTCACCAATACCATAAAGAAATGGGTTGGGTATGCTTTGAAAATACAGCTATGGGATTGTACTTCATCCATGATCCGGATGATTACTGGATAGAGGTGCTTCCGGCAAAATGATGAAAGAATGGTAAAATGATAAATGGTAAGATGAGGAAATGTAATCCTATCATCTTACCATTTATCATTTTACCATCTTATCATCTCATTTATGACGACCTGCCCTTTTCTTTCGTATATCCGCCTTCATCTTGGCAGCACCGGAACCATGTTTCCCGGTAATATACGATTTCTTCTTGGCTTTAGTTTTCACCTTTCCATCTTCCTTAGGTTTGTCTTTCTTTCCTCTAAAGACGATACCGCCCATTATTGCATCTTCTATACTCATATTCGGTTTCTATTACTATTACATTTATAAGCCAGTGCGAAGTATGGCTTTATCCATATATTGACCACAAAGATAGCTTTTTTCTACTAACAGACTGCATTTTTCGTATCTTTGCGGACAACTTTTAAATATTGAATAGAATGAACACTACGCTGCTTTCTGTTGACAAGGATCCGATGGGTACTGCTATTGCAGATTATTATAAACGACACAAGGCCGAACGACTACGGGTTTTCTCCTCACAGTTCGATGAGGATGAAATTCCGGTAAAGGAACTTTTTCGCATGGAAAAGCAGATGCCTCTTCTGGAACGTACCGCCCTGCAACTGGCTACGGGAAAGATTCTGGATGTGGGAGCCGGAAGCGGTTGTCATAGTCTTGCCTTGCAGGAAGCAGGCAAAGATGTACATGCCATTGATATTTCACCGCTTTCAGTAGAAGTAATGCAACAACGCGGTGTACGGCATGCCACATTACTCAATCTGTTCGATGAACATTTCCAAGAGACATACGACACAATATTAATGTTGATGAACGGTTCTGGAATCATCGGTAAGTTGGAGAACCTGCCTGCCTTCTTCAAAAGAATGAAGCAACTGCTACAACCCAGCGGCTGCATCTTTATGGACTCCAGTGATCTGCGCTATCTGTTTGAGGAAGAAGACGGAAGTTTTGTGATCGATCTGGCAGGTGACTATTATGGAGAAATAGACTTCCAGATGCAATATAAGGATATTCTGGGAGAGTCATTCGACTGGCTTTACATTGATTTCCAGACACTCAGTCTTTATGCAGCCGAAAATGGTTTCCAAGCGGAATTGGTAAAAGAGGGAAAGCACTACGATTATTTAGCCAAGTTGACCTTGAAATAAGGTCAACCCGGACTTTCTGTTTATTATTTCTTTGCCAGCATTTCGTCTATCTTCTTCGTTAATGCGGCAAATTCCTCCTCATTGTACAAGCGGGTCAGCATCACAATGCGTCCGTCTTTATCAATCAGTACATTGCGAGTAATGCCGGCATTACGAAGCGCATATTTGGCAAAGATATCTGCACCCGGATCTAATCCCAAAGGATAAGTAACACCGGTTGATTTACCGAATGCAATCACTTTGTCCAGCGGCTCATCACGGTCTATACCAATAAGAGCAAATGCTGAATTATCTTTGTGTTTCAGCCAGATATCTTTTTCTATGAAAGGCATCTCTTTGCGGCATACCCCACACCAACTGGCAGTGAACTGTAACATCACTACCTTTCCACGAAGTTCGGAAAGGGTAACTTTCTTACCGTCTGTCAGGGTAATGGTAAAGTTATGAGCCATCTCCCCTACTCTTACAATGTAGCCGGTGCTATCGGCAGCTACTTCCTGTGCTTTGCCCGATAAACTACAAAGGGCAAACAAGATAAAAATCAAACTCTTTACTACTTTCATCGATCTTATACTTTAGTTATTTTAAAACGGGAACAATAACGGGAGCACAAAGATCATCACAATTCCCATAATTATCTGTAAAGGCAAACCTACTTTAACATAATCCATGAATGTATAACGTCCTGCAGGCATCACCAATGCATTGGGCGGAGTCGAGAACGGAGAAGCAAAACACATACTGGCTGCCACAGTTACAGCAAATAGGAACGGATACGGACTCAAATCCAACTGTATGGCAGACTGAAGCGCAATCGGTGCAAGAAGTACTGCCGTAGCCGTATTACTAATAAACATAGTCATCAGCGAAGTGGTGAAATAAATACCTGCTAATAACACATAAGGTCCGTAACTACCTAGCCCGTTTACCAGCGATTGGGACACCAATTCGGAAGCTCCGGTCTTTTCCAGCGCCAACGACATAGGCAACATAGCGGCAATCAGAACAATACTTTCCCAGTTAATAGTTTTATATGCCGCTTCCACATTTCGGAAACAGCCGGTAAGCACCATCAGCAAACCTGCAATCATTACTGCCGTTACCGGAGCGACAGGGATAAAATCGAACATCATCATTACCACCATTCCCAACATGATAATGGCGGCAACAGGTGCTTTATGATTCAGGGTTACTTTGGCAGCCTCGGCAAGCGGTTGTCCAAGTACTACCCAATCAGAGGGATCTTCACTCAAACGCGCTATATTCTCCCATGTTCCTTGCACCAACAGCACATCTCCCGAATGCATCTTTTCATCCTTCAAATTCTTTAGGATATACTGACGTTTGCGTTGGATACCCAGAATATTCACCCCATATTTCTCTCTGAAACCAGAATCCTTTACCGGCTTATTGACCAGGTTAGAAGCAGGCATCAATACAATTTCAGCAATACCGATTTCCGTGAATTCAAGTTCATCACTCTTTGATTCTACGGTGCCTTCTGCATCATGCGTATCCAGTAACTTCAATGTATTTTCTTCTGCAAAGCGCTCCACATTCGTAAAATCTCCCAGTACATACAGAATATCATTCTCCTGAATAATGGTATCAGCAGCAGCCATTTCCTGGCTCATCGTCTTAAAGAAATGACGACGCGAAGAAGATGACTGACGGCGAACCTCCATTATACCCACATTATAACGTTGTGGAATACTCAGTTCCTGTATGGTCTTTCCAGTTAAAGGGGATCTACTTTCCACTCGTACCCGACACAAGTTCTGGAACAATTGGTACTCCCCTGCCAGCTCTTTCAGTGATTTATTCTTTTTGCCCTTACGATCCTTATCGCCTTTCTTAGTCAGGAAAATTTTGCTCAATGGAATCAGTATCACCAATCCGACAGCTACACAAACCAGTCCGACAGGAGTAAATGAGAAAAAAGTAAGGGGCGCATATCCAGCAGAAGTCAGTGCTTCCTGAATTACAAGGTTCGGTGGTGTACCGATAAGTGTCATCATACCTCCCATACTACTGGCAAATGCAAGCGGCATCAGCAGGCGACTGACATTAATCTGTGTCCCCATAGCCATACTGACAACAATAGGAAGCATCAAAGCTACCGTTCCGGTATTGCTGACAAAAGCGCCGATGAAGGCAGTCACCAGTACAATAAGAATAAAAAGCTTTAATTCGCTGTCACCGGCTAATTTTAGAATACGACTACTGATCATCTTCGCCAAACCCGTCTGAAAAATGGCACCGCCCACAACGAACAATCCTATCATCATGATCACGACGGAATTGGAGAAACCGGTCAATGCTTCCTCCGGAGTTAGAATACCGAATATAATTAGTAACACCAAAGCACAAAGCGCCACCAAATCCGAACGCACTTTGCCACTCATAAAGAATATCGCAGAAAGGAATAAAACAATGGGAGTAATATACATATAGATATAAAATTTGTCAGTTATTAAACAATTCAACAGTGATTTTTGTTCTAAGGCGTCGCAAATATCACAAAAATCAGCACAATGAACAATAGGGTGAATCCTTTTTGAACTAAATAAGCGACAAATATCTCACTAAATTATAAATAAAGTATAGATTATTAGCATTATATTTATAACTTTGAATCCGGGAATGATATCATGGGATCACCTCTTTTATCAGTTAAATTCTATAACAACAATGGGAAACGACAACACAATTACAGGCACCTTCAATGGAACAATCCACCTGGAATACCTGCCATGCATCAATTATGCAATGATACACAACCATGTACCTTCATGCAATTTCTGCGAACTAATGAACAGTGATGAAGTCGATTGGAACAATATCAAAGTTTCGATAGATGGAGAACTAATTAATTACTCAGAGAGTATTCTCGAAGTCATTCCGCACGGACAGAACATTCAAATCAACAACCTGGAAATATCACCTGAAAGTGTAAAATTAATCGAATTGACAGAAGGCATCGATACTATCTTTCATCTGGTTATTACGATTTCCGGTGAGATAGCCCATCAGCAAACATTTCCCATCAAACTGATGGCATACGATCAGTGGACCGGTTCCAGGATTATGCCCGAACTCTTAGCTACATTTGTTACTCCCAATCATCCCATACTTTCAAGAATAAGCGTAAAAGCCTCACAATTCCTCGAAAAGTGGACCGGAAACTCTGCCTTAGACGAGTATCAGACACAGGACCCCAACCGAGTACGTGCACAGGTAGCTGCTATTTATGAAGCTCTCCGGTCTGAGTCTTTAATATATTCTACAGTTCCAGCCAGCTTTGAAACTTCGGGGCAGCGTATCCGCTTGGTAGATAATGTACTCACCAGCAAACTAGGTACATGTATAGACCTGACTTTACTCTATGCTTCCTGTCTGGAAGCCAATGGCATTCATCCTCTTTTAGTCTTGTTGAAAGGACATATATTGGTAGGTGCATGGCTTACAGAAGATATTTATCATCAAACCGTAGGCGATGATGCTTCCTTTCTACTCAAAGGGAGTGCAAATGGCATCAGCGACATTGTATTAGTAGAGACAACCGCACTGGCATCTTCTCAAAATATTTCATTTGAAGAAGCTGCTACAATGGCTCAGAGAGAACTCAAAGAAGAAAACAGATTCGAGCTGTTTATCGATGTATATAGGTGCAGACTGGATAAAATCCGTCCATTGCCACAACGCATAAACCATAACGGTGAATGGCAAATAGAAAACAGCGGAATAGAACATGAGAATGTAACCCAAAGAATACACCGACTGGACCGGTATGAAATAAAACTGGAGGACAGCAAGGATGAAATAACCAAGCAGATTATTTGGGAAAGAAAACTACTGGACTTTTCTCTACGCAATAATCTGATCAACATCCGGCTTGGCAGAAGAGTTATACCATTCATATCTTTCGAAATTGATCATCTGGAAGATCATCTGCAAGCCGGAGAAAACTACCAGATATTATCCAGCCCTACTAAAAGTAAAATAGAACCGGGTGAGACAGGGCTCTATGATTCTTCTTTATGGAAAGAGAATTTGGAAGAATTAGTAATCAGCGAGCTGAGAAACAAAAAACTCCGTTCTTATCTGACAGAAAGCGAACTACAAAACTCACTCAAATTTGTATACCGTACATCGCGAACCGCCATTGAAGAAAATGGTGCAAATTCACTGTTCCTCGTTTTAGGAATACTGAAGTGGTATGAGTCTCCTAAGAGTGTGAAACCACGCTTTGCTCCTATCTTATTGTTACCGGTAGACATTGTGCGTCGTGGAGGTTCAAGTGGATATATTATCCGTACCAGAGACGAAGAAATTATATTGAACATAACTCTCGTCGAACTATTGAAACAACAGTTCAGTGTTAATCTTTCCGGGTTGAATCCGTTGCCAAAAGATGATAGTGGCGTAGACGTGAAAAAGATATTCGCTACGATTCGTACCTGCATTCGTAATATGAAAGGTTGGGATGTAGTGGAAGAATCAATGTTGGGGCTATTCTCATTCAACAAGTTTGTCATGTGGAATGATATTCATACCAATGCAGACAAATTGAAAGAGAACGCCATTATAGCCAGTCTGATGGAAAATCGTATTCAATGGCAGGATACGACTCCGGAGATTAACGCCAGAGAAATAGACAAAAATCTTGAACCTCTCCATTTTGCCATTCCTGTTGATGTCGATTCTTCGCAGTTGGAAGCCGTTATTGAATCAGGAGAAGGAAAGAGCTTCATATTGCATGGACCTCCGGGAACCGGTAAATCACAGACCATTACCAATATGATAGCCAATGCCCTGTACAAAGGAAAACGTGTGCTGTTTGTAGCAGAAAAGATGGCGGCACTTTCTGTAGTACAAAACCGTCTGACTAAGATAGGATTAGATCCGTTCTGTCTGGAACTACATTCTAATAAGGTCACTAAATCTCATTTTCTGGCTCAGCTTCAGAAGGCTATAGAAGTCATTCACATTCAGTCTCCAGCCGAGTTTGAAAGCACTTCAAAGCAATTATTTGAGCGTAGAAAGAAATTAATCGATTATATGGAAGCATTGCATCATCCCCATGCTTCCGGCTTTTCTCTTTATGATTGCATTACAAACTACTTATCGATACAGGGAGATGAATTGTCTATCGACTTTTCTCTGTTTCCCTCTATCACCAAAAATCAACTGACAGACTTTTGCGAAAATATCCAGGAACTGGATACAGTTTTTCAGATAACAGGGCATCCGCAAGATCACCCGTTAAAGGGACTGGAGCCATACGATACTTCCATAGAAAGCTCTCAGAAATTACAAGCCGGAATCAGGCGCTTTATTAATTTATTCAGCTCGATTACCGCTAATAGAAAGTTGCTTTCAAATAGTCTGGGAATCTCGATACCTGATAATTGGGATGGAATCAACTGGATGGGCAAGATAAGTAACCAGCTTCTGTCCATCCCATATCTGAATAAAACGTTATTGGAGATGGGTGGTAATACCGACTTGATAGAAGAATGGAAAGATATTGTCCTGTCCGGTCGTAAACGAGATCAGTTACAAGCTGAACTGGGTAAAGAGTATGCACCTCAAATTCTGGGAGAAAATGCATTTGCCCTCCAACAAGAATGGAAAGCTATCGAATTGAAATGGTTCTTACCTAAATTCTTTGCCAAACGTTCTTATCTGAAAAAGCTCAGACTTTACAATATAAGTTTGCAGGCAGCACAAATACCAAGCCTGTTAGAAAAGCTCAATGCTTATCAAAAGAATAATAAGATCATTCAAGAACAATCTTCCGAATTATCATCTTCTTTCGGCTTCTTAGGAAGAAAGAGCAAAGAGAAATGGGATGATATTGATTCTATACTTAAGAATCTTCCGATAATTTACAACACTTTATCGGAATACGCAGCAATCGTTCAACAGCCATTCGCAGAAGTTCTGAATCAATTTGCAAATAAAATCAGTATTGACTGGAACGCATTCCAACAGTCTAATAAAGATACATTCAGGCAACTAATCGATACATCCAACGAGTTGAATACGGTTCTCAATGAAATAAAAGGTTTATGCTACATACAACTGCCGGATAATAATCTTGAAGTGAAACTACCGGTTCTACTGAATACCTGGTTAACTCACTTCAATAAGATTAAAGATTGGGGACAATGGTGCATCCGTAAGAGAGAATTGGAATCTCTGCATTTAACCGTAGTTATCAACTATATAACAGATAAGCATAAAAGCGGATCGGAAGCTTCTAATGCGTATATGAAAGGCGTTTATCACCAATTAGCTCTAAAAACCGTTGATGCGGACGAAACTTTACGCCTTTTCAACGGGTTGCTATTTGAGGAAATGATCAGTAAATACAAACAACTGACTATCGATTTTCAGGAGTTGAGTAAAAAAGAACTATACTGTAGATTAGCAGCCAGAATACCATCACTAACAATGGAAGCTGCCTCCAGTTCCGAAATAGGAATTCTAAAAAGGAACATTTCAAATGGAGGACGTGGCACATCTATCCGGAGAATTATAGACCAGATACCAACTCTGTTGCCCAAGCTATGTCCATGCATGTTGATGAGTCCGATATCAGTGGCTCAGTATATCGATCTGGATGCAGAGAAGTTCGATCTTGTTATTTTCGACGAAGCATCACAGATGCCTACCAGCGAGGCAGTCGGTGCAATAGCCCGCGGCAACGCATTAGTCGTAGTAGGTGATCCCAAGCAAATGCCTCCGACAAGTTTCTTCTCCTCTTCACAAGTAGACGAGGAAGAAGCTGAATTTGACGATATGGAGAGCATTCTGGATGATTGCATCTCGTTATCCATTCCATCCCGTTATCTGACTTGGCACTATCGGAGCAAACACGAAAGTCTGATTGCTTTCAGTAATTCTCAGTATTACAATGGAAAGCTATATACTTTTCCTTCTGTGGATGACAGAGTTTCAAAAGTACGTTTAGTTCAGGTAGATGGTACATATGATAAAGGACGTACACGCAGCAATCATGCCGAAGCTGAAGCCATTGTGAAAGAAATACTGAACCGGCTACGTACACCTGAAGTTCCTGAAAAAAGCATAGGCGTCGTATCTTTCAGCCAAGTACAGCAAAATTTGATAGAAGATATGCTCATTGAGGAACTGAACAAATATCCCGAATTGGAAGAAAAAGCTTTCCAAAGTAATGAGCCTATTTTCATCAAGAATCTGGAGAATGTACAAGGTGATGAACGGGATATTATTCTTTTCTCTATAGGATACGGTCCGGACAGGAATGGCAATGTATCTATGAATTTCGGACCATTGAATAATCAAGGTGGCGAACGTCGTCTGAATGTAGCCGTATCGCGTGCACGTTATGAAATGATTATCTTCTCAACCTTACGCTCCGAACAAATAGATTTGAAACGTACAAAGTCCAAAGGTGTGGAAGGCTTAAAGAGGTTTCTTGAATTTGCAGAACGCGGCACCTCACCTGTTCCGGCCATCCAACTACAGAACCTGCAACAAAGTAATCTTATTACTTTAATTGCACAGGAACTTACTCAGCGTGGTTATAAAGTGGATACTCTGGTAGGACGGTCAAACTTTAAGGTGGATTTAGCGATTGTCAATCCATTGCAACCGGATACATATATCCTAGGGATATTGTGTGACGGCAGAAACTATTATGAAACCAAGACTACAAGGGACCGTGAAATAGTACAACCGAATGTTTTGCAGATGCTCCACTGGAATGTAATGCGTGTATGGTCCGTCGACTGGTTTGAACATAAGGAGAACGTCGTGGAGCGCATTATCAAAAAGCTGGAAGATTTAAAAAACACAAAAGTAGAAGAACAGCCTCCTCTTCCGATAGAGAATAATGTTCTGAAAACATTCAGTATAGAGAATGAACCTGTTGTAGAGTTAGTGAACAATCGAGAAAGAGAATATATATTTGCTGACTTGCCCGATATAGGCTACAGTACAGATATCGATACCGTAATGGCTTCCTCCTATCAAGTTAAAAAACAACTTCAACAAATAGTCAAGATTGAACAACCCATAACAAATACTCTGCTATATAAAAGAATATTACGAATTTGGAATCTAACAAGGGTTACCACCCGTTTACAGGTATTTATCGACAATCTTCTTGAAGATGCATATAAAGACCCTTTATCGGGAGATACTATAATTTACTGGGAAGATGAAGAGAAAGCTAAAGACTGCGACTTTTACCGCATCAACTCCAAACGCGATATTCTGGATATTCCAATCCTAGAAGTAATGAGCGCCGCCCGCTATGCCATAGAGCAACAGATATCTATGCCGACTGAAGATCTGAAACGGCTGACTTCCCAGCTTCTCGGTTTCAGTAGGAAAGGAAACAATCTAGATATGGTAACGGAACAGACTATACAATTGCTGATTGATCAAGGAATATTCAGCCATGCGAACGGAATGGTATCCATGAACAATTAGGGTTCATGGATACTTTTTTCCGAAAGGGAAAACAATATGTCTACCTAATAGTCTTCGATAGTGGAATTTCCGAATATATCTTTTTTGATAATCTGCTTGTGCCCTTTATTGTCTTCAGTAATAGTATTGCCAAAGATATCTTTTTTGATCGTTTTCTTATTGCCATTATCATCCTCAATAATGGTATTACCAAAGATATCTTCTTTGATCGTTTTTCTATGACCATTATTATCCTCAATAATGGTATTGCCAAAGATATCTTCTTTAATCGTTTTTCTATGACCGTTATTATCCTCGATAATGGTATTGTCAAAGATATCTTTTTTAATCGTTTTCTTATGGCCGTTATTGTCTTCGATAATAGTATTCCCTAAAATATCTTCTTTAATAGTTTTCTTATTACCATTATTGTTCTCAATAGTAATATTTCCTAAAATGTCTTTTTTGATTGTAATCTTATCACCATTATTACCTTCAATAATAATATTTCCCAGAATATCTTCTTTTATAGTTTTCTTATGACCGTTATTGTCTTCGATAATAGTATTTCCCAAAATATCTTTTTTAATCGTAATTTTATTACCATTATCATCTTCAATGATCGTATTACCTAAAATGTCTTTTTTGACTGTTTTCTTTTCTTGATTGACTATCGAATATTCGTAACTATCCTCGATAGAATTAACACTATAGCTCTTCGTTATATGGGGAGCTAAAACAAACTGAACTGTAAATAGGATAAATAGAATCTTTTTCATGGCGTATTTCTTTTGGTTTGTAACAAAAGTAATATGGGAAAATGATAACTAACTGGTGAATTCTATAATTATTGATAGGGAAAAACCTAAAATTAATACTTTTCATGTGCTACAATCGTATCGTTTTAGGAGGCTCGGACTACAATCGGTCTACACTCGCACGATTTTTCACCCAAATGGCAGGGTAGCTAAGTTACTGAAGGTCAATAAACAACAAATGCCCCGAGTATTTCTACTCAGGGCATTTTGTTCGTTTTGAGGTTCCTGGCGGATTCGAACCGCCGTACACGGTTTTGCAGACCGCTGACTAAGCCACTCATCCAAGGAACCAATCTTTCTCATTTGCGGTTGCAAAGGTAGTACATTTTTTGGAAATTCCAACTATCCGCAGCAATTTTTCTTCTTTTCTTTTTTCGTCGCACTACACTCTGCACGCTTCTCATCCATCAATCGCTTTAAGTCACAACCGGTTACGCAATTTGCACATGGATTACCATTTTCTTTTGTCCGGCGGAAAAAAGCATAAATTCCCCATCCGATCCGGACAATACACAACAGTAACAGGATTGCAACTACCCATTGTTGCCAATTCATCATACAAATAATCCTCCTATTCTATAAATGGCAAATGCCATTACCCACGCAAGCAGCGTGGTATACACTGCCGTAAATAATGCCCATTTCCAGCTACCAGATTCTTGCTTGATTGCTACAATCGTAGCTATACATGGGAAATAGATCAATACAAACACCATATAACAGAAAGCTACCAACGGTGTAATCGGAATACGTTCGGCAAGACTTACGGCATCTGCTTCAGCATCATTCGTATAAAGCACGCCCAGTGTACTTACCACTAATTCCTTAGCGCCCACACCTGAAAGTATACCGATACCAAGTTTCCAGTCAAAACCCAAAGGTGCAATCACCGGCTCCATAGCCTTTCCTATCTGTCCGATGTAGGAATTCTCCTGCTGTTCGGCAACCGTTTCATACGCATCATGGTCAGGATAATATCCCAATGCCCATATTACGATGGAAGCTATCATGATAATACCTCCCATTTTACGAAGATATTGTGCCCCCTTCTCCCACGTGTGACGGAAAATAGCTTTTGCTGTCGGTAAACGGTAAGGCGGAAGCTCCATTACGAACGGAGTATCATCCCCCTTCACCAGAAAACGGCTGAATAAACGCGCCAGCAATACCGCCAACAGAATACCTATTGAATATATTAATAACAGTATCAAACTACCATTGTTCGGAAAAAATGCACCTACCAGCAACAAATAAATAGGCAGGCGGGCACTACATGACATCAACGGATTGACGAGCATGGTAATAAGTCGGCTTTTACGGTTCTCAATAGTGCGCGAAGCCATAATAGCAGGTACGTTACATCCGAAACCCATAATCAGAGGAATGAAGGATTTACCATGCAGCCCCATCTTATGCATAATCTTATCCATGATAAATGCAGCACGCGCCATATAACCGGAGTCTTCCATCAACGATATACAAAAATAAAGAATAAGAATGTTTGGCAGGAAGACAATCACACCACCAACACCACCTACAATACCATCTACCAATAGATCTTTCAACGGTCCGTCCGCCATATTGGCATGTATAAAGTTACCGAGAGTTTCTACCAGCCATTCGATACCCATCATCGGGTATTCGCCAAGCACGAACGTCCCTTCGAACATGAGATACATGAACAGGAAGAAAATGGGGAATCCCCACACACGGTGCGTTACGATAGAGTCTATCACACGTGTAGTATGTTCTTTATCCAAGTGATTATCCACAAAGGTTTCTTTCAGTGCACCGGATATAAAACCATATTTTGCATCGGTAATTGCCTGATCGCAATCCTCATTCAGCACGTCTCGGATACGGCGGCTTTCCTGATCACGGACATCTATGATTTCTTTGCCGTTGGGTAAAGTTTTAATCAGCGTTTCCAAATCCGGATCATTCTCCAGAAGTTTGATGGCAAGAAAGCGGGTAGAATACTTATGACGGATACCCTCATTCTCACTAATCACCCGCTTCACCTCTTCAATGCTGCGTTCCAGTTCAGGACCGTGGTTAATGTGAATATGACGATAGAATCCATGATGACGTACTTCTTCTTCTTTATGGGCCCCACCGGTATAGCCGGGCACATACTCCCGATGCCATTCACGCAGGTCATTCAACACTTCTGCACGTACCTTGCCTTTCTGATCGAGGAAGTCGGCACCTTCGTAAATACTGATAACAACGTGAAAAAGATCTTCGATGCCTTTGCCCGTACGCGAAACGGTAGGAACCATAGGAACACCAAAGAGTTCACTCAGTTTCATGTAATCCAGCGTGTTGCCACTGGCTTCCAGTTCATCGTACATATTGAGCGCCATCACCATACGCACGTTCATGTCAATCAACTGGGTAGTGAGGTACAGATTACGTTCCAGATTGGACGAATCTACCACATTGATAACAATGTCCGGTGTTTCATCAATAATATGATGACGGACATACATTTCTTCAGGACTATATGCTGATAGCGAATATGTACCCGGCAAATCGACTATACGGAAATGATAACCTTGGAAATTAAAATGACCTTCCTTAGCATCCACTGTAACCCCGCTGTAGTTACCAACGTGTTCGTGTGAACCGGAAGCAATATTAAACAGAGAAGTTTTCCCACAGTTTGGATTACCCACTAATGCAACATTAA
>ERZ791864.1500-NODE-1500-length-15352-cov-2.896646_pt1 | contig 15352 bp, 11 predicted proteins | sample MGYA00510282_ERZ791864 | MGnify/ENA primary metagenome ERZ791864 (study PRJEB30046, sample SAMN00792087) | human gut metagenome | study: EMG produced TPA metagenomics assembly of the A metagenome-wide association study of gut microbiota in type 2... | reverse complement strand
TACATAGGCGTGTTCCAGATTAGGGGGAAATGGTTCCGCTTCGTATCCTTCTACTTCATCGGCAACCACCTGTACTTCCCAGATTGTCCCCGATGGAATCGTCGAGATCACCGGATATTTTTTATCGATCTCATGCAACTGATCTCCCGCAGCCCTGATTCTCCACACTTTACCCTCGGCTAATTTCAGCATATCTTGCGGAGAACCGTTGAAGGAAACTTGTCCCCGGTTCATTAACGCCATATTATTACAAGTACTGGAAATATCACCGACAATGTGAGTAGACAAAATAATAGTCACATCATTCTCGCTGACCTCTGAAAGAAGGTTACGGAAACGGATACGTTCTTCCGGGTCAAGTCCGGTAGTAGGTTCATCAACAATGATTACCTTAGGATGATGTATCAGCGCTTGTGCAATTCCTAACCGCCGCTTCATACCTCCCGATAATTTATTGGCATATCGTTCGCGAACATCGAACAACCCTACGTTTTCGAGCATTTCATCCACAGCCTGTTTTCTCTGCCTGCTATGGGTCATACCGGACAGACGCGCCGCGTAATCAAGAAACTCATACGTTTTGTATTTGGCAAAAAAACGAAAGTCCTGAGGAAGATACCCCAGAATACCGCGTATTTCTTTCCGCTGCTTCATTAAATCATAACCGCAAATTTCTACTTGCCCGGAAGTTGGTTCCATAAGGGCTACAAGAATACGCATTAAAGTAGATTTGCCGGCGCCATTGGGTCCTAATAAGCCAAACATCCCTGCAGGTATTTCCAGATTGACATCTTTCAAGGCATGATTTCCGTTTGGATAGATCTTATTAAGGTTCTTAATAATTATGCTCATGACATTTTATTTGTCCTATGTTGTATTGGGTGATAAAGATAGGCTTTATTTACAGGATACAAATCATAATTATAAACATTAACTTATATTAGTAGAATTCTGTCTAAAATGAACATTCAACAAACATCCATATATCTCATAAACGAAAAGGAAGAAACCACTTCACAGTGACCTCTTCCTCCTCATATCCCATATGATTATTGCCCAACAGGGTTTATAAAAAAGGGTTTTATTAAAAAAGGGTTATTTTTATGATCTTAATTATTTATTAGTTACTTCCACCCTTACCACCACTATGAGTAGGATTAGTAGTCACTGTCTTATACTGATGATCAGTTCCGGTATAGCGTGTTGCAATTACTGAAATCTTCACATCCTTATTATTATACTTCACTGTGGTCGACAATGTAGTAGTACGAGTCTTGGCATAGCAAGTATAAGTCATTGTTGTATAACCGTTCACATTTACAGTATTATAGGTACGAGTTGTTTCTGTAATACCTGATGCCGATCCCATCAATGAGTATAAACGAGTTTTGAAGAAAGCTACCATAGCATTAACTGTTTCTGGTTTTGCACCTGACAAAGCTTTTTCTACAGCCGCTTTAATATCCGCATCTTTACATTCCCAACCCGACTTTTCTTTATAAGTCAATGCAATTCCTGTTACAGCTTTAGGATTTTCACTGTTATCACGACTTGCCTGTCCTAAAATCTCACTCTTCACTACATTTTCAGTACTAACTTTACTAGTGACTTTATTTTCCATAGCATAGGAAGAGAAATGCTTAACTTTAGTTGTGTAGCTACCTGATTTCTCATCATAAACAACTTTATTAATGTCCTCTGTTTGTGGAACCCACTTTCCATTCTCCAAATAAGTAAGTACCATATCATCAGCGAAAGTCAAGCCAGGAATAGGATTAGGAATTGAAATAGTTGGATAGTGGTCTTTTGCAAATGTCAAACCACTAGGTTCAAAGTGTGCTGCCGCCAAAGGTATGGTCTTTTCTACTTCTTTATTCTCTTCTTCTTTCTTCACTTCTGTAGTCACAGTTTCTGGGGCTGGTACATACGTAGTTACACTGACTTCAGCATTACCACCTTCCAGAACGTCTTCATTACCTTCTGTCTGAATTGCCCCAGCTGGGATTTCTAATTCAGGAGTTACAAGAGGAAGATCTTCTTTCACATCCTCCGGTTCAACAGTACCCGGTTCTTTAACTTCCTCATTCGAAGCACTCTTATCTTCTACCTTAACCTCTTCTGTATTACCAGTCTCTCCAACTTCTACAGTCGTAGGTTCACTTTGCTTAGTCAAAGCCACAGCAACAGTCACCACACTACGATTTTCCGCATTAGCAGCAATTTCTACAGAAGTACTTTGAGCAAGATAACCTTTAGGAGCAACTTCTACAGAATACTTACCTACATTCTTCTCTGTTACAGAGAACTTACCATCTTTGTCAGTCTTAATTGTCTCAGTACCAATTTTTACATCAACACCAGACACACCTTTCCCGGCATCCGTCACAGTACCCATAATATAATACTCAACAACCGGAGCGGGAGTTTCAATCACTTCACCTGGTTCTTGCTTTGGTTCATCGTCATCATCATGACAGGAAACTGTTACAAAAGACAACACACCGAAGGCTATCGCCAAAGAGCATGCATACAACCATTTTAAATTTCTCATAATTGTTCAATTTTTGTTTAAATTACTAATATCAACTCTTATTTAAGTTTTGTCTTTTCATTGGTACGAATCAAATAATAACGGATATAATCCGGCTGCCAGAAACGGCTGTTTTCAGCAGATTTCGGTTCGGTTCTATAGCTTACCCCCAAAGCACGGCGAGCAAATTCATTCCCACTACGCATGTCATATTGAAAAGCGAAATAATCCGGAAGCATCACACGTACCGCGTGACGACTACGCTTCTTACCCGGCAATGGAATCGAAAAATGAAATCCGGCATTTGTTTCTCCATCTGTATACATGCCATAAAGTCCCACGACATATTCACCGAAGTAACGTGAAAGAATTCCGCATACCCCATAATCTCCATATATAAAACGTCCACCGCTAACTTTCAATTGAGTATTCACTTGTGGAATGAAATAACCTACGCTGAGCTGCCCATTCACTCTTTTCCATTTACTCATTCCCCAGTCGTTGCCATATAAATGAGACGAACCGGTTATACCACCTTCTCCTTCTACTGTCCAACGGCCGTCAGAAGAAAAATAACCAATACCGGCTGCGAGTCCCTGACGATCATCCGAGAAATTTCCACCAGTCAGGTATCCCTTCCAATGATTATCCAGACGAAATTCCTGGCGCAATGTCAAATACCCCGGTCGGATGCAATCCCATTTGCCCGGCTCATTATTGACGATAGGTAAGCAAACCTGCAGCCTCAATGAAGCACCTTTCCAAAGTTGCATTTCTACAGCCGGTTGCAATTCAAAAGCTGCTTTATATAATTTGTAAGTAACATTATTAACTAACATTACCCCCGGATAAACCACTATGTCCACTTTCCCAAAAGTAGTAGACTCTCGTTTGGTTCCTTTTAAGGCCTCCATTGCAGTTTTGGTGGAAGTAGTCATCTGCATACTACGGTAAACTCCATCCAAATCACACTTTCCCGATTGATAATCCTCAATCAGCTTCGCAGGCAAAGTGATACAAAGTTGCGGCAAAGCATTATCCAATATGACCAACTGCAATGTAGAGACTTCCGGAAGAGTGATCAGGCGACGTATTGCAATGCCTATACCATTATAAGATCCCCTATATTCGGAAGTCTCAAATGCTGCCGTAATCGTATCCTGCTTCTGTGCTACAGAAATATTTTCCATTTGCAATTCTTTCAGGACTTCAGATATCCCAGCAGATTGCGCATCCACACTTTCCAAAGTGCAGCAACATATTATATATAGTATACTAAATACTCTTTTCATCTTATTAATGTATTAATGTACATTCATAACGCAAACCGGCAGAAACACAGGTAAATTCGCGTGTAAACACATGGACGGACAAACGTTTCCAAAAACGTATTGCTCCACCCAAATTCCATCCATTGGTATCATACTCTGCCATCAGCTTTAACTCACGGCAAAAAGTGGGAGTATAACGAATACCACCAAAAGGGCCTTTCTTGAAAGCCGGTTGATTGCCCTGATGAAAATACCAGCCTGCTGTAACAGCCAACTGATGCCCCTTGCAGAAACCAAACGCCTTAGTTAAGACACCATAATAATCTCCCCAATACTGAGTAGCCTTTTCTGTAAAAAGATCATCAGCACCAATTACCACAGCAGGGAAATAACGGCTTTCTTTCAATGGACGAATACGGATAGTATTGGAACGATCTTGGTTGTGATAACCGACTCTGCCATTATATGTTCGCATTTTGAGTAACGTCATACGGTAAGTCAGTTCAACAAAAGAGAACAAAGACATGTCTACGGAGTAATTCATGGTAGGATAGTTAAACTTATTAGGCGTAACCTCTTCAGGAAGGAAGTTTGCGCTTCCCATAAAGGTTCCTGTTTCCTGCATCTCGGCTGTAGGTATCATCATCTGCCCAGTTGCCCCAAGAGCATATTGTGCATGAATCCGGCTCGTTGTCAAGATTAGGATAAGAATTAATACAACACCCTTTAATGGAATAAATCGCATATCCCCCAAAATAGCTTCAATTTGTTTCATTTTTTATCTATGTATATTCCTAAATAGAGACCTTACCCCAATTTGATTCATAAATCCTCTATTTTTACCATTCTTTTTTCTGTTACTTCTTAGGTAACGGAAAACACAGGGAAAGGGGGAAAATTTCTTAAAATACGAAAAATAGAACATATTAAACTACCAAAGGAAGCTCAGTCTAAGCGTAGGGTGAAATTTCTTTGATTATGGGACGTAAAAATCTTAGAATATGAAAAAAAGGGTTCTTTCATGTTCCAGGCTATTTTTATCTTATTTTTGAATCAAAAAAGAAAAAAAGGATAGTTTATTTGCTTGTTATTTATTTTTTTGTCTATCTTTGTGCCATTATTATTTCCGTTACCTAAGAAGTAACTCGCATATATTTATACTGATTATTAATACTTTATATCATTTACATATTTTACCAAGCAATTCTTTACGTAAGACAAATTCATTCTATTTACTTCAGTACGTTCTTTCAAAGCAAAGCCTTTAAGGTAGATTTGTGTTGTTTTGATTGATTTGTGTCCCAATGATTCGCTGATCATTTCAATAGGAACTCCGCGATATTTCGCAGTAGTAGCCCACGAATGGCGAATGGTATAAGAAGTGACAGGAGAAGTCAGATGCAAAGCCTTTGCCAGTCCTCTCAAATGGTTATTGAAATTCCGGAGGGCAGACTGGTATTCCCGATAAGCACTTTCATCTTTCCGCTTTTTATCACCATTCAGAATACTAAATAGATAATCAGGGCAATCCGGATAAGCAGGCTGCCTGTTCCAAAGCTGATCAATCATATCTTTAGCGGTATCCAGTATTTCCACACTCATCGGAGTCTTCGTTTTAACACGATTATAATGAAGAACATTCCTGTCTAAAGACGACTTCTCCAAATGCGCCAAATCAGCAAACGACATACCACAGAATTGGAACATCAAAGCAGCAATCGCCTGTGTACGTCGCAAAATATCCGATTTAGGATCTCCGTATAAAAGCTTATGTAACTCAGTTGCCGGCAAAGCCTTCTTTTGACGGACATCCACTCCCGTATACACCCCGTGAAACAATCGGTGAACATAAGGAGCCCTTCCCGATTCTACTCCACGATTATAAATACTACGCAGCATACGCATATACGTCGAAACCGTATTAAGCTTCAAGCCACGTTCATAAAGATACTGCCCGTAACACCGTAAGTGTTCGCGGGTTACTTGTCCGAATGACACGGTAGGTGTGCCACAAAACCCTCTAAAAGAAAGAAGTGCATTTTCATACACATGCGCAGTAGAATAGCGCCCCTCTTTTCGTAAACGACCGATGTACATCTCAGCGCATCGGCTAAACCCATTTTTTTTCATCATTTATACACTAGTTAATTATATAAATCACCTTCTCAGATGAGAGAACAAATATACTTCCTCTTAGGATTTCAACCATCACAAGAATTATTTTATTTCGAACGAAAATCAGAAAGCGACCCTCACTCACGTGAAAGTCGCTTTCTGATTTTCATAACTTAATGAACAAACTAATAAATAATTAACCTTTTCTTAAAAATCTCAAACATTATATCTTAAACGGTTGCATCTTCAAATATACCTTATAGTCTTTAATCATCCCCGTTTTACCGGCTTCAGCCCTGGGTAAATAAGAGAATCCCGTAATAACTTTATCTTCACCAAGATCTATCACAATCTGATGAGGAAATGCAGGTTTGGAAGAGGAATAATTGGTATGCCAGAATGTTGATTCCTGCAAATCAAAAACATTTGTTGCAATATTGTTCGCGGCATCCGTCTCCTCACTATCGGCATAAATCACTTTCCAATGCTGACGGGATACAGGTTTGCCATCTTCGCCCAACAACTCCAATTCTGCAATAGCCGCGAAATCTTTCCCATCATGGGCGTTCAAAGCCTCCAGACAGAAGAAACGAGTCTCCACCTTCTTACCGAATTTCACATGTTGCCAACCATTGCCTGACTTAAATATCCCTTGATAAACAGGAGTTTCATTTGTTAAGTCCAAGTTCTCACCCATCTTACGATGAGCATAAGCTCCATTACCACGTTGTACATCCAGAATTGGTTGACGCAGACCTTCAGTTTCGGCTTTTGAAGGACCAGCCATATCCAATATAATGATTTCATTCTCTCCTTTCTTCAACCAGCAGCCCGGCACATATAAGGTCTGTTGAGGTCCGATTTCCCAATAACGACCAATCGCATGACCATTCACCCATACCATACCTTTACTCCAGTTCATCATATTCAAGAATGTATCCCCTAACTCATTGAGGTTAAACGTCGACCGGTAATAAGCCGGTTGATTGCCAGCATTCTCCTGTTGTTTATACTGCTTATCACGGGCAAAACTGTAATCTACCGGAATAGTATATACCTTCCAGTCCTTCACCAGTTCAACTCCTTTATCCGATTGCAGTTCTACTTTCTCGGTAATACCTTTCCAGTCATAAATACCTTTGCCGAAATTCATTCTTCCCATTGCTTCCACCAGAATATCCAGTCGGTCACCTTCTTTCAGTGGTGGTAACTTTACTACACCTTCCCCCTTCAAACGGCTCAGAGTAGCGAGTTTCTTACCATTCAAAAAGACTTGTGCCCAATCATGAGCTTCTGTGATCAGTAATGTCTGTTCTTTATCAGAAGCGGATAATGAAGTCCGATACAGAATACTACCCCATCCCTGATCAAAAGCTTCCATTGTCCGGATATCCTCACTATCTTTGGGGTGAGGCAGATTATCAAACAAGACTGCCACTTCAGTCATTTTAATAGCAGGAATAGCTATAGTCGGTATCGAATCCGGAATTTCCGGCAAGGTTTCACCTTCCGGCAGGTAGTTACCAAGCAGATTCCGTACTTCCAGATATTTAGGAGTCACTTTACCGGATTCATTGATAGGAGCATCATAATCATACGATGTGCAAGTCGGTGAAAAGTTCGGGAAATTCGCGCCTCCCCAATGCCCGAAACTAGTCCCTCCATGAGTCATATACAAGCTGAAAGAAATATTGCGGTCCAGCATTTCCTTCATACCTTTTACCAATTCTTCGGCACTTCTTGTTTCATGCTTGGCTCCCCAATGGTCAAACCATCCGGACCAAAATTCACTGCACATCAATGGAGTGTCCGGCCGTAGTTCTTTCAACCGTTTAAACTGCTCGTCGATGTTAGCACCCGTACCGAAATTAATAGTCCAGAGCAAATCATCCAGTGCATTATTCTCAAAATTCGAGTTCCAGTCACACTGGAATAAAGGAACACCTGTAAAACCGGCTTGTTTTACCATGTCACGGATTTCGGATATATACGGCTTATCGATTCCAAATGCTCCATACTCATTCTCCACCTGTACCATAATGATATTCCCTCCTTTACTAATCTGAAGATCAGCCAGCTGTTTGCCCACTTCGTTCAAAAAGAGTTTCACACGTTCCATGTAGTATGGGTCTTGCTCGCGAAGTTTGATATCCTTCTTCTTCAGCAGCCACCAAGGCAAGCCGCCCATTTCCCATTCCGCACAGACATAAGGGCCGGGACGCACTATGACATACATTCCATTCTCTTGAGCCAAACGGCAAAACGCAGCTATATCTTTCTGTCCGGCAAAATCATACCTTCCTTCTTCCGGTTCATGAAAATTCCAGAACACATACAAGCAAATCGTATTCATACCCAGTGCCTTGCACATTTTAATACGATGTTCCCAATATTCTTTCGGGATACGCGGATAATGAATCTCTGCCGCTTTTACAACAAACGGTTTTCCATTCAGCAAGAAAGTATTCTTCCCCACTTCAAATGTGCCCTCCGAAGATTGAGAGCATGAGCTGCCAAGAACAGCTACTACTAAAATAAGTAAATACAATAAAGGTTTCTTCATTTTCTATCTATTGTTTTCATGATATATCTCATATTTAATAAAGAGAATTCACTATCGGCTAATGTTTCCATTCAACCGACAGCGAATTTGAAAATAATCCAAGTGTTCCTAAAAACTAAAATAATACCTATTGAAAACTGAGTACGGTGCAAAGATGAGGTATTATGCGTAAACAAAGGTCCTCAAATAAGTCAAAAGGGTATGAATATCGTTCAAATGAACTTTATTTATCATTTTATGAACTCTTTTTACAGAAAAAATCAAGATATTTGCAAGAAATACCATAAACACTAAAACACCTCATAACGGGAGACCTTATGAATAAAACGACTTTAATACTACTAATAACATTAATTATATCATACATCAATACTGCTTATATTCAAGCACAGACTCAACGTGTCACAGTACAGGGGACTATTCTGGAAAAAGACACACAGTTCCCCGTTGAGCAAGCTACCATACAACTGTTATCCTTGCCCGACAGTAATTATGTAAAAGGCATTTCCAGCTTGGAACAGGGAAAATTTTCACTCACAACTCTCCCGGGACGTTTTTTGCTAAAAATTTCTTTCATAGGCTTCACTACCGAATATAAGACTCTGCAAATAAACACAACCCAGACTATTATTCAACTAGGCAAAATAGAGTTGAAACCCGATGCTGTACTTCTTAACGAAACCGTCATTGTAGCCCAAGCCCCGCCTGTTGTCGTCACAGGTGATACAACCGCATATAATACTTCCGCTTACCGTGTCAGTGAAGGTGCTACACTGGAAGAACTAGTCAAAAAGCTACCCGGAGCCGAAATAAACGAAGAAGGGAAATTAATCATTAATGGTCAGGAAGTCAAAAAAATCATGATGAACGGAGAAGAATTCTTCCTTAACGACCCCAATACGGTTTTAAAAGAACTGCCAGCCGATATGATAGATCAACTAAAAACTTACCAAAAGAAATCAGACATGGCACGTATCACCGGAGTTGATGACGGTAAAGAAGAAATGGTACTCGACTTACGCGTAAAACCAAGTATGAGAAAAGGATGGAATGGTAACTTTGAAGCAGGATATGGAAATGACGACCATTATAGGGCAAAAGGAATGGCCAATCGTTTCAAAAACAAAATGAACTTATCAATCAATGGTACCGCCAACGACAATGGGATTAATTCCAATCAAAGAATAGGTGCCAACTATTCTCAGAATACTCAGAAACTCAAATATGGAGGTAGCATTGAAGTCCGGGAAAATAAACGCAATTCATGGAGCAAGCGTCATACAGAATCTTTTTTGTCAGACAACACTTCTCAGTTTTCCCTGCAGAACAACCAATCCGATGGAAAGACAAGTGCTATTTCCGCTAATTTTCGTTTCGAATGGAAATTAGACAGCCTCACCACTATTATGTATCGACCGACGTTTAATTTTTCCAAAGGAAATTCCAATTCAGGCAACTTCTCAGAAACGCTCAACAACGAGTCAACTCCTATCAACCGGAAAGAAGCCACAAACCGCCAAACGAATGACAGATTCTCCACCAATGGCTCCTTGCAGTTGAATCGCAAATTGAACAGTAAAGGAAGAAACATCGCCTTACGTCTTTATTACGATCTGGATGACGGCAATTCCGATCGATATAGTCTTTCGAATACTTATTACTTAAAGTATGGTGATAGTATAAAAGCTTTGAATCAATGGATTGAAAAACTTGACAATAACAATAAATATCAAGTTCAGATAACATATATGGAACCTGTATTTACCAATCGGTTTATCGAAATTAATTATAGCTATCAACACCGTTCCTCACTCTCTGAAAAATATGCCTATGACTGGGATAAACAAGAAGATACATACAGTCAATATCCTGACACAGCGCACAGTGATTGCTACAAAAATAAATATTCCACTCACCAAACCGGCATATTCTTCCGTACTATCCGCACCAACTATTTTTATAATATAGGTATAGAAGTTGAGGCGCAAAAAACGGCCAATAAAAGCTATATGCGGGACACGACCTTTGAGTATTTATCCAGAAATGCAATAAACTACTCCCCCACCATAAACTTTAAATATACCTTCTCTAAACAAACAACCTTAAGAATAAACTATCATGGGAGAACAGCACAACCCAGTATGACCGACTTATATAGAAAAAAAGATATTTCTGATCCTTTAAACATACGGCTCGCTAACCCCGAACTTAAACCATCATTCAATAACAACATATCAGCTACATTTAACACTTACTTTACTGAAACATCCCGCAGTTTCAATGCTAACCTCTCCTATAATAATACAATGAATAGTACAACACGTATTGTCACATATGACGAAAATACCGGAGGACAGACTACCCAACCGACTAATGTGAACGGGAACTGGCGAATAAACGGTTCGCTTACCTTCAGTACTCCATTATCCAACAAAAAATTCACAGTAAATACACACACCAATACAAATTACGGCAACTCTGTCGGTTTCACTGTGCTCAACAAAGAGTCAGATGCAGTTAAAAGTAATACGACTAACCTCTTTTTATCAGAACGTTTAAAAGGAAGCTACCGTAGCGACCTGATTGACTTTGAGTTATCTGCAGAAGTCAGATATCGAAAATCAGAACATTCTATCAAAAAAGAGAACCGACGGGAAACATTTGATTATACATTCGGAACTGAAGCAAACTTAAACTTACCTTGGGATATAAAAATCTCATCCAATATCAACTGTAGATTAAAAAGAGGATATGGCGGTAAAAATGATACTAACCGCACCCTATGGAACGCACAAATATCGAAAAGCTTCCTCAAGAAGAAAAAGGCAACCGTCCGATTTCACCTATATGATATCCTCCGTGAGAATGAAAGTTCGGAACGTTCCATTTCCGAGAATTCTATCACCGACAGAGAATCCAGTACATCTAACGTATATTTTATGGCATATATTGCCTATCGGTTCAATACCTTCGGACAAAAAAGAAAACGACAATCGGTACAAAACTAAAATTATAAAAGAGGAGGAAATGATGTATCCACAACTACATCATTTCCTTTTTGTTCTTTAAACATGCTGAGTAACATTGAAAAAAGTCATATTGCAAGATATCAGAGATTCTCAAAAGGAGTTCGGTATCAATACTTGACTTCCCGAAGATTTTATACACATTGGTCCGCGCACAACAAAGCTGTTCTGCAAACCAAGTGACAGACAATCCTTGTCGATGTAGTTCAATTTCTATAAGCCGGCCAACGTGTATCATATTACTCTTGTGGAATAATTAAGAAACTGAAACCACACGCTCCTCCTCCGCCATTTTCCAATCGCACAAGAATACGGTTCCACCCTTGACGGAACTGGAAAGGAGCAATATGTTCGTCAATATTATACCAACTGGTACCATAATCGCGCCATACATCCTTACCATTTATCCATACCCGGCCACTATCATCCGTACCGATGGCAACCAACATAGTAGTAGCCTCATCAAAATAAAGTTCCGTATAAGCATAATAAGTAGAATGTCCGGTAGTGACAGGAACCGTATTATGCATTGATTCACTTTGCATAAACTTCCATCGCAGCGTACCATCCAAATACACTTCTTCCCCTATGACCTTTATCGGATGAGAATCCGTTTCCATCACCCCTGTACCTACTTGTCCGTCAGTATATACCGCATCAAAGTCCACAGATATCTCAGGCGGATGGACAATCGAAAAGTCCTCTCGCCCAAAACTTTCCCACGGTCCTATCATATACCATGTGTTAATATATAACCACCCTTTACGATCCGCGCTTTTTGAGAAACGCCGTCCAGGCAATGCCTGAGCTTTTACCATTTCCTGATTAAGCCGGGGACCTGCATAAGCATTCATCGGACGTCTGTTTCCACTGCCCTGAGCTGCCTCCCCCATGCCACCGAAACCGTTCCCATTGCCACTGCCTTCACCTCCGCCCGGCTGACCATTGCCAATTCCAAAGCCGCCACCGGGCTTTCCGACCTGCTTCACTACTCCAAAGAGATTTTCCAACCGAGATTGAGCAAGTCCGGCTTGTCGGGTCGCTTGTCCCAACAGACCACGGTAGTTGTTCAAGTCTGCCGTACTTTTTATTTCCAGACCTGCGCTGGCATTACTTCCCGCTGAAGTAGCCCATTCCCCTCCTTTAGTCTGCATTCGAATCAGTTCATCAAAACTTGGCATACGGGAAGAACCTGTCTTCAGAGAACTATAAACCTCGGGAAACGAAAGTCCCTTGGAAAGCGCCTGTTTAGCTGCATTGGCAGCCAAATGGTTCTGCTGTATTTCAGCCTCATATTCTCTTAAAAGAGCATACATATCTTCTACCGACGGATTCGCAGATAACTTGCCCGCCTGCGGAATATTCCTTGCTTTCGAAGTATCATTAGCATCATCCGGTGCCGTACGTGGTAACTTTCTTTGCTCTACTTTAGTCAACAATTCATTTTTCCGCTGCCTCATCTTCTTAGCCATTTCCTGAAATTTACGAAGCTGATCTTCCAAATTTTTCTTGACCAATACTTCCGACTGCTTCACTAATTGCTCAGAATAATTAGCGGGAAGCTCCCGCTGAGCCTGCTCCTGCTTTATTTTATCACTGATACTTTTCGGAGATTTCTGTTTTTTCGCTTGCAAGTCAATAGCTCCCTGTCCTGGTGATGGCATCAGCCAGATAAACAACGCTCCTCCTACCAGACAGACCAGTGCAATAACCCATGATAGGATAACCGTCAGACGGCTACTCCCTGTTGTAGTTTTCGTCATATGTTCGTATTCCTATATTCGTTAAATTATAAAACTGACAAGCATCCATTACTTCCACAAAACGTCCGAATGGAGTGTTTTTATCCATATCAATGCGGATACGCCGACCCGGATCAGAGATACAGGTCTCCCGCAATTGTTCCATCATGAAATTGGTCGAACAAGGTTGTCCGTCCCAATAGAAGTTACCTTCAGCATCCAGTCCTACAATAGCCTGTTTATCATCCGGTTTCAGTTTTATAGCTGATTCCGAAGTCGGCAGATCCACTGAAATATCCCTGTTTTTCACCTTCGTCATTGTAGAGACAAGAAAGAAGATCAATAGCAGAAACACACAGTCGATCAAGGGCGACATAGACACTTCCGGTTCATCTTCGTTATTAAATAGTGATAGTCTCATAAGCTTAATAAGGTTTACTACCCAAACGGACACGCGTACGCGTGAATCCTTGTATTTGACATTGATCGAATATCTCTATTACCGTATTTACGGGTACAGTCCGGTAAGCCGCCACATCAATAGCAATTTCCGTACCTTCACTGTTGCGGAGTTCTGTAAGGAAAGTATTCAGATCAGAAATCGGCACATAGTGGTTCTCACCAGTGTACGCATCATGTCCTACTACCTGATACACATTTTTCTCCTCATCCACTGCTATGATAACAGCTTCCTCTCCGGCGCGGGTGGTAGACAAGCTGGAAGTCATTGAAGGAAGTGATAAAGGTATTTGCATTTCCCACTTCTTCATCATAGTAGTCACAAGGAAGAAGATCAGTAGCAGAAAGACGCAGTCTATCAAGGGCGACATCTGCACCTCTACTTTGTCTTCTTCATCATAGTTTAGTCTCATGCTTCTCCTCCTTACTCCCCGGTGTGTTCATATCCGTCGAATCTCCTTCCAGATAGAGCGTAGTAATTACATTTTCAACTTCTACTTCCACCAAAGAAGCCAATTTCATAATACGATTTTTAATAATGAAATACAAAGCAATGGCAGGAGCTGCGATGATCAAACCGGCAGCAGTCGTAATCAAAGCTTTTGAAATAGAATCGGACAATATAGAAGCGCCGCCTTCGTCACCATACAATGCTACCAGACCAAACGCTTCGATCATACCGACAACTGTTCCCAGCAAACCGATAAGGGGCGACAGGGAAGCTATGACTGACAAAGGATATATGCGTGACAAATGTGTACGGATATCACGTGCGGCCATATCACCAGCTGTCTGGCTGACAGCTTCTCTTCCGGCTTTCACATGCTCGAAAATAAAACGCAGCGAATTTCCTAATGTGGAAGGGTATTTATCACAGGCTGCAATCGCACCTTTCAAATCTCCTTGTGCAAGGCATTCGCTGACTGTTTTACGCAGTCCTTTTGGTGCCAGTCTTCCTTCTCTTGAAGTTAGCAAGCGTTGCAAAGCTATTACTAAGGCAAGCAATCCAAGCAAATACAACGGATACATCATGAATCCTCCCGCTTTAATCTGTGCAGCCATATCATATAATTTTGCGATCTTCTTTGCGTGCATCTCGCCCATGGAACCGCCCATAACGGAAGCGTCCTGGCTGTACACATAAACAAGGTTACCTTCAATCGTACCGTATCCGGTAACAACACCGTCTGCTGGTGTTTCCTTGCTTGTCATGTTAAAGTCTGTGCTTCTTGCTGTTACATAAGCGCCTACTTCAACAAAACTGTTTTCATCAAGCAGTCCATTGATTCTGGCGCTTGCTGAAGTTTGTGCTGAATTACTCATTTTCCAGTCCTCCATTTTTAAATATTTTGAGGACAAATACCTGTAGCAATCACAGATATCTGCCCCATAAATCCAATTTCTGCCGATTCTAATTGTATAATGACAAAGAGAAAATTTCAAGCAGTTTTTCGTGTTTTTTGTTGTAAATTCCTTTTTTTTGTTTTTTAATTAACAATTTACTTATTGAAAAAAATATTTATCATCCATTCCAGGCACCAGGACCATGTATAAGACGGAACATCAGAAGCCGCCACTACAGGGATTTTCTCTGCCGCCCAGTCCCCCACATAGTAGGTGATCTCTCCCACCTTCTGCCCCTTCTT
>ERZ791864.1498-NODE-1498-length-15366-cov-3.449415_pt1 | contig 15366 bp, 5 predicted proteins | sample MGYA00510282_ERZ791864 | MGnify/ENA primary metagenome ERZ791864 (study PRJEB30046, sample SAMN00792087) | human gut metagenome | study: EMG produced TPA metagenomics assembly of the A metagenome-wide association study of gut microbiota in type 2... | reverse complement strand
AATGAACGCACATTTGTCAAAGCCGATTGTGATTGATGAAGTTATAAAAACGATTATAAGGTATGTATAGAATGAAATTGCATACATTGTGGTCGCCTTTAAAGAAGGATGGATACATTGGAATCATTGGATATTTTGACACTGTAAAATAGAAAAATACAAATTTAGTATAATCACAATGCCACGTAAAGGGATAAAAATGAATAAATCAGTATTGCAAAGGGGTATCATTTTTATATTGTGCATTTGCATCCTTTTTTCAATCTGTCCGGTTTATGCTTTTGCAGCAGAAAATCAGAAAGAGAGAGTTGTCAGGATTGGTGTACCGGATGATACATATGATAAGATATATGATATGATTTTGATGGATATCCAGATGCCGAATATGGACGGCTATGAGGCGACCAAATGTATCAGACATTTACAGGATATAAAAAAGGCAGAGATCCCGATTATTGCCATGACAGCAAATGCATTCAGAGAAGATAAAGAAAAGTGTCTGGCAGCAGGAATGAATGCACATCTGGCAAAACCTTTGGATATTGAGAAGATGGAGCAGACTATCTGTAAACAGTTAAGAGATGCAAAGATTGAAAAATAGAATATAGGATAACCGTATAAAAATGGAGCATATTAGTTTATGCTCTGTTTTTTTGCCTTAAAATTCAAAAAATCAGGAACCAGGACTCCTTGGAACAGTAGGAGGTGGTTTATGACTAATATATGTACGCTGGACAAAAAATCAATGTGCAAAATAGCAAAAGTTTATCCTAATCCCTGACAATACAAGCTTTCATACGGCTATATGCTCCGAAAGCCTTATGAAAGCAAGTTGTAAAATCGTTAAACGGTTGTTTTTATAGGATTATAGGCGAAAAAGTATCATCGTTCAGTAAGTAACGTTGCCATGGTATGCGTTGCCGCTGTAGCGCTGGGATCGAGTATATATGCCACACGGAAGAAAATAGGTATTACTGGGTGAGCAGTAGTATGAACAGTAACAAATTATTGCAAAGCATAAGGAATGCTTGCATTTTTGAGACACGATAGGTAAAATAGAGAACATAGATTGCACGGAAGAGTGGAGATTAAAATGAAGAAAAAGACAGGAAAACGGCTCCGGCATGGCAGTCTTGCCGGAGCAATTTTTGTTCTAGGAGTGCTGATCCTTGTCGTGGGCGGAAGTTTTGCGGCGTACACCAATTTTCAGAGTGTAAAACGTGTCGTATCGACAGGAATACAGAGCGATACAATGTTTGGTTCGAATTATCTGTCACTGATAAGCCTGACGGATGAGAATCCTCCGGTGAAACGGATTTCACTCGCAGAAAGTGACAATTACTATACCATTACGGTAATCGTGTGCAATTATGTGTGGGGCGATGAGACTCTTTATAACCCGAAGAACATTACCTACACAGTCAGAGCAGTGCTGACTGCCACAGACGGCGGAGAAAACCTTCCGGATGGAATTGCAGAAATCATGATGAATGAGAAAGCATTTAAGGCGGATGGAACATGTACTCTGTCAGGACAGAAACTGGCAGCGGGAAAAGCTGAAAAAAACAGTTATTCCTTCCGGATTCCAAAAGCGTTGAAAGACAAGATCAAAATTCAGATAACGGCGAAACCGGATTCCAGTTCGGCAGATGCGGTAAATTCACAGAAACTGGCAGCGGTTCTTTCGTTTGCAGATTACAAAGTGACAAAAAACTGGACAGGAAAATTCCTTGATTCAACAATTAACAAGAAGCCATTGGATTACGATGCATTCAATTATGAAATATCAGGAAATGGAGAAGGAAAGGTGACGGTCACCTGGGATGATAAGCTGCAGCTGAGCAGCTGGACTGTAATAGGTGGGAAAAATACCACAGTCCCGGAGCAGGGGAAGCATTCGTATGTATTTGATGTGGACGCTTCGACAACCGCAATCCAGTTCCAGTTTTACAGAAACCCGGACAAACCGTTGGAGGAGAAAGAGAATAACTGGATTTCTTTTGGAAGTCTTGTTACTGTTTCCTACCAGGAAAAGAAAGCAGAAGGGGCAGAGTGAGTTAGAAAAATGAGTGGATTATAAGGTCTCCTACTATTTTTACAGACAGGATAGGATTGATGAAAATGAGAGTACGTAAAAAGATAAACTGGATGAAGCGTATGGTAGCGGCCGGAATGGCAGTCTGCATGGTACTGACGACACCGGCATCGGCACTGGCAGGGACACAAGCAGAAGAAGGCACGGAAACGCAGACCATATCGGAAGAAGCAGCAGGCGAATCCATTCTGGATACCGGGGCAGGCTCTGTAGATGCAGGGGAAGATGGCGGAATCGGAGGACAGACGGAAAGTACAGAGCAGAGCGGGACAAAAACCCAGACAGACGGCGCAGAACCGACAGAAAAAGGCGGCGAGACAGGAACAGCAGAAAATGAAACACGGCGGGACGGCAGAGATACGGAAAGCCAAGCGGATGCGGGAAATCAGACTCCGACGCTGACACTTGAGCAGGCGGCTCAACTTGCTCAAAATGATAAAACTGCAAAAGACAAATTAAAAGTTGATACAAATACCAGGACAATAACGATAACAGATGGAATCGGATTAATCCTGTTATCCAATGTGAAGCCTTCAGAATATAAAGAGAAGGGAATAAACCTGGTTACAACTTCGGGATGGGATCTTACGGAAACGGCAGAGATTGAAGGGAAGACTTATAGCTTTCTGGGACTGGGTAATGATGACAATCCGTATGAAGGAAAATTTGAATTTGATAAAAAAACATCAGCAGAAAAATTCTCAATAACCACGACGAAAGCACTGTTTCATGCGCTTTCAACGGAAGCAGAACTGGATTCGATTTCCTTTAGCATTTCAAAGACTTTTTCCACCACCGGAAAACCACTTTTGGCGGAAAAACTGAAAAATGGTGGAAACGATACAAAATTGACTTCAAAGGTTGTGCTTAGCAATTTGAATTCTACTGAGATACAAGAAGCAGCAATCGGCGGTTTGATTGGCACGATGGAAGAAGGTAGCAGTGCAGAGATCACTTTTACAAATAATTTCTCAAACTCATTGAAAGTCAGCGGAGAGAGTCATACAGGTTTATTCTGTAATACAATGGAATCGGGCGCATCCCTGACTGCGACTTTTAAGAATAATGATAAGAATCCGGTTAGTGTCGAAGCAACCGCATCAGAAGCAGATGCGGGCGGATTTGTCGGCCATATGAAAGCAGACAGTCAATTAACAATTGCCGGAACTTCTGCAGCGCAGGTAAGCTCTGCGTTCGGAAATGCCGGAGGACTGGCCGGAAGCGTGACAGATGGAAAGATCAGCGTTCAGGCAGAAAATGGAGAAAACGAAGCGGCTGCCGGAAAGTTTGTGTTTGCGGATACACTTACGTTAAAGGCAGGCAGTGGAAAAGCAGCAGGTGGACTGATCGGAGCGTATTCGGTTACGAAAGGCGGCATAGATAACGGTACTGGCAATGCAATCAGCTACGCTCTTTCTGAATATGAGTTTCACAGCATTGCTGTTTCCGGCGGCGAGGATGTCGGCGGATTATTTGGCGTACTGAAAAATACCAGTACAAGGTCCACTACCGTGGCTGTCTCAGGAAAGACGACAGATGCCATCACGACAAAGGTGATCAGTGAGAGCGAAGTGAAAAATCTGGGCGGACTGATCGGAGCCTATGATACTGTAACTAGTATAGATAGAAATAGTGCAGACGTTATGCAAAATACACTGGCCATAAAAGGAACTTCCAACGCTGCTGATTCAGAGATCAGGGCAGTTTCCACAGGTGGAAGTAAAGCAAGTACCACGTATGGTGGAGTGATCGGTGCTGTATCCGGCAGCAGTTATGTGGAAATCGAAAATGTGTCTGCTTCCACAGCAGATATGAAAAACAGTAATACCACAAGTGTTGGCGGTCTGGTGGGAAAGCTGAATGACGGTTTCCTCAATGTGGGAAATGTGACAATAACTACAGCAGATGATAATGATCTTGCAAACGGAGCAGAGCAGGTGGAAGGTCATGGCGGTCTGGTCGGTCATCTGATAAAGGGGGTACTGCGCCTTCATGGAGAGACAAATTTAGAGAATCAGAAGATTACAACTGCTTATAACCATGTAGGACAGATTGTGGGATGCAATGAAAATGGTCTGATCTATGCTCTTGGAAATGGTAATAGTCTGGATGCAGACGGAAAAGGCTGGAGCCTGACCCGTTATTCCGGCACGGATCGAGGCGGCTCAGATATTGGAAACTGGGGGGCTGTGATTCGACTTGGGGGAAATCTGTCTGAAGGCAAAGATGGAGTCTTTACCTTTAATGAAGAAGCTCATACTGTTACGATAAACAGTTCTGTAGAGAATGGAACTAAGGCGGATATCAATGGTGCAAATCAATTTGCGGCATATGCGCTGGCATTCGAGTTTTCCAAGACCAATACTGGAAAGACGGAAGCCCTGAAGCTTAAGAATGAGGTGTATCGAGACCCGGAACAGACAGTGAAGCTTACCGGGAATGTGGATCTTACCAATACAGGTATTATTGGCATCGGCAAGGATAATGAGAAAGGTAAGGGTGCACAGCTGTTCAAAGGAACGCTGGACGGCGGCAATTATACGATTACATTGGATATTGGAACTGCATATGGCAAAAGTATTTCTGGAAATGATCTTGCAGCCGGACAGCTCTATGCAAAGCGAAGCGACCAGCGAGATACGCATTACAGTCTGGCACTGATTCCATTTGCCGGAGATGTAACCATTTCCAAGCTTACGATTAATGGTAATGTCATCTGCAAAATCCCGAAGACGGTAAATCAGGAAGAAAAAGAGATCAAATATCCGGCATTTGTAGCAGGGGCAATAGGTCTGGCAAGTGGAGAGACAGAATTCAATTCGGTTACAGTAAATACCAGGAGTTCTGTAACAGAAGAAGCAGATGCAAAGAAGCTTCTGGCTTGGCAGGGAGGATTTCTGGCTCGATGCGAAGGAAGTACGTTAACCTTTAAAGATTGTACATGGGGGAATACTGCGAGCCTTGCGGATGAACGTGATACCGACAACCATAGAATCGGCGGTCTTGCGGCGGAAGTAATGGGGGACTGTACCGTAACTGTGCGTAACACGACCTTAAGCGGTTCCATTACATCCGCATCGCAATCCAATGCCAATGTCGGCGGTCTGATCGCAGTCAGCCGTGGGGAAGATTCGAATAACAAGGCAAAACCTAGCACGATAGAGGTTTCTAAATTATCGGTAAACGGTGAGACGGTCACAACATCATCAGACATAACCAGCGGCGGTCTGCTGGGCTACCAGTGGAAGAATACGAATGTTAAGTTTGCTGCGAATGCCGGAGTGACCATAGCGGGCTCGACGCTAAATGCATGCACTGCCCAGTTTGGTGGACTTGTCTATCAGGCAACCGGATACTGGAATGCAACCGCAAAGGACAGCATCGTATTTACGACAGACACAGATAAGAAAGCAAATACCTTTACAGGAAAATCAGAGAAAGAGAATCCAAGTGGTCTGCTGGTGGGAACCGGTCTGCTTACAGAAACGAATGCAGATCAGACCAAGACAACCTCTGCCCTCTATCTGGAAGTGGGCACATGGGGAAGTGCGGCGGATTCCGCTTATAAAATTAACGAGGGTGCAGTTGCCCTGAACATCGGCAATTCAGAGTACTTTGATGAACTGGCTGGCATTACCAGATTTGATGATGCCGGAAACAGCAATGCAGTGGTTTCCCTTGCAGTACGTGACAGCAGTGAAAAAGCAGCTTTGATTGATAAGGACAGTACAACGACAAATACATACACGGGTCAGATAGAAAAAGAAAATTATAAAAACACAAAGACAAGATACTACTACAACCTGGACAGCTACAGAAAAGACAAGTATACAACGAATCTTAAAAATATCACTTCGGAACCGGATTTAGTTTTGTGGAGTGCAGCCCAGTATGCTGCAGAAAATATCAGAACGTGGTTCAGGGAAAAAATCACCAGTACACCAGATAATCCTTTTGTGACAAGCATATCTGGAAACCTGAATCTGGATGGATATTCGTATTATCCGGTGACACCGCTTACCTCGGTACATATTGGCTCGGAAAGTAATACTGGTTCAGATACAAACCTGACCTTTGCCTACGATGCAATGAATACGATAGAGGGAACAAATAAATCATTCTCGGATGCAGAACATCAGCATTACCTGATGCAGCACGGATTGCTCTATAACACCTCTCATGGTGTGCTGGTAAATAAGACTTCTTTTGCGGGTGTGGTAGGAAAAGAAGAACTTAAAAGTGAAGCAAATACAGACGGTTCAGACAACGGTACACAATATAATTCCGGTGCACTGATTTATGGAAGTGTCATCGGAAATCCGATCAGCAACATTGTTGGAATCACTCTGAAAAATGTGACATTGGATGGAATCAGAGTGACAGGTGTGGAAAAAAATAATGGTACCACCTATGCGCCACTTCTGATCAATCGAATTGCAAAAGCAGCAAAATTGACCGTAGATAATCTCTCCACCAGTGATAAATATATGACAGGAGAAGGTGAGGATAAAAAAACTGCGTATGCTGCAACCAGTCTGGTCGGCTCCGTCGGTGACAAGACAGCATCCAAGCTGACTCTTTCATTTTCCAATATTGCACTGGACGGACGTGTAGCCGAAGATTCAGAAAAATCTACCTCTGTGTGGAATAATGGAACCGAGCAGGTAGAGTATCACACAACTCATACGATATTTACCCGGGCAATCCTTATGGAGTACTTTATGTATTCTTCCGATGGTTCCGGTACGTATAACTTTAACAGTACCGATAATAAAGTTACTTATGGTGTGGAGCTGACGAATACAGGGACAATTGGTCGAAATCCGGATAAGCAGTATCAGTACTATGATGTGGACAGCTATATCACAGATGAGAAGAATAAAAATGCGAATGAAGCTTATGTGAAAGACAGATATAAGGACACGAAATTTCTTCGTTATGTCAGGGTAGCACAGAATATTGAAGAAAGTACATATGAGCTGGATATCAACCAGAAATCTACTGGTCTGCTGAAAGGCTGCGGTACCTATGGGGATCCGTATATTATTGAAGACGCACTTCAGCTGAGTTCACTGGCTTCTTATATCAGTACCCCGGGCAGTATTTCAAACTTCCAGGTAGTATTTAATTCAAAAGTCCTGGAAAGTCAGACACAGACAGCGGAGAACTACCATACGCAGGGGAATGCTACTTCTGCTACTACAGGCACGGATATTACCTGTACATGGGAAAATAATGCATGGAAAGCGGATGGAGCAACAGATACAATAGATACAGTAGATACAGATAAAGCAACCAGCTATCTGTTAAATGCGTATTACAAAATCGAGAAAGACATTACGATTTCTGCAGAAACCTTCAGCGGACTTGGTACACTGACGAAACCATTCAGCGGTGTGATTGTTGGTTCATCTGATAACGACAATTCCATCACTGTAAGTATGAAAGGATCGAACGTGAACAAAGACAGCTTCGGAGGTCTGATTGCCTACAGCCGTGGAAGCGTAGTAAAAAATTTGACGGTGGACTATTCAGATGCAAAGATTCAGATGCAGGCTGAAGAATTGCCGGGAACAAATAAAAATCCATTCTTTGGCGGAGTTATTGGTTATTGCATGGGTGGTGATACCATTATTGATCATGTGTCCGTACAGTATAGTGAAAACACAGTATCATTTAGCGGTGAATATGAAAAGTTAATAGCTGCCGGAGGATATGTCGGTCTGGTTGGTGGGGCAACCCACGTAACCAAAGATACTGACTATGAAAAAACCGGTGGTGGAGTAGTTTTCCGCAATATGGATAACACACCCAATACTTTTACGGCGGTATGTGCGGAAGCGGCCAGTACAAAGAAAACAGTAAAGATGTTAAAGGAGAATGGTACACCCGATGGTAAAACAACTACTGAGGGCGGTAACTATTTCTATCGCAACCCCTACGTTGGCCGTGTATTAGATGGCTATGCATGTGCAGAAAACTGTGATGTAAACAATACCGATAAAAACTATACCATTCCAAGGTTACAGGAAGGGACAAGTGACCTGACGGTATCCGAGACTGATGGTGTGCTAAACGCTACTGTAGCGTCTGAACAGGGACTGTGGCTGCTGTCCGCGATTGTAAACAGTGGTGCAGGAGCGATGGATTCTACAGGAAGTTATACGGATGTAGACGGCGAGGTGGTTGATGCGTATCAGTATGGAAAACCACGTACTGCGACGTATGAAGGAATCGGAACAGATGCAGGAACAGATGCAGGTACAAGGCTTGCAGATGAAAAATACTGGGGTGGAAATGCAGGTTCTGCAGGAAGTGATGGTGCAAAAAACAGAGTTTCTTATCTGGTGAAGAACTATACAACAGGTATCACAGCAGCAAGGCTGGCAGGAAAGAGCAGTGATACAAAGACAGCTACGAATATCCCGGTTAAGAATATCCCGGTTAATCTTACATTCAGCGTAGAAAGCATTGATATGACTGCTTATGGCAATGGATTCCGGGGAATTGGATGTAGCTATGGGGAGAATAAGGTTGTTTGGAATAAAGATTGCAGTATTCCAAAAGTATATCGGCGGAATCTTCTGATAAAGAACATTTCTGGTAATGAAAAAAATGCCACAAAGATTATATTAGACATGAATCAAAATGAGTACGGAATCGAATATACAGATGGTTCATGGCGAAATCAGGGAGCAGGAGTATTTGTCGATTTTCATTTTACAAAAGAGTGTAGTGTGAGCAATCTTGCAATATCAGGAAAGGTTAAGATCGGTCTGTTTAATAAAACAGATTCAAATTTGTGCCATGTGGAAGAATCAGAAAACAAAACAGGTGTTGGTGGATTCGCTGCGAGAACGGCCAATTCTGCAGGTAAGGTTACTTTTAAGGATTTTTCTCTGAAGAACATTAATGTATATGGCGGCACAATGACAGGAGGAGCCATTGGGTATATTGATGGATATAATAGTAATTCTAAGAGAAATGTAACTTTTAACAACTGGTCTATTGAGAATGTAAATGTATTAAAATGGGTTCAGAACGATGGCAGTTCGGGTGGATTAGTTGGATGGAATGTTGGATATGGTACTTTGGAAATCACAAGAAATTCTAATGAGGATGTTAATATCAAGAATCTTAAAGTTACTACAATTTCAGATAAATATGGTACAGCCGCAGCAGGAGGCCTTGCCGGCGCTTGTGACTTTTCTGGTGTGAATATTGAAAATGTGAATGCAAATAATGTGACGGTTACCGGAGAATATGTTCGAGATATAGGTGGTTTGATTGCAGGAAAAAGAAATGGAACAGGAACAGGAACAAATATTAATGTGACTAGCTGTGTCCTACATTCTATTGAAGTAAGCAATCCGAAAAAACCAACAGGTTATACAGGAGGCATAATTGGATATCATGATAGTCCATTGGCTATTTCAGGGGTAACCATGGAGCGTAATTCAAAGATTAACGGACAGCAATACACAGGTGGTTTTGTAGGTCAGTCAAATGCCAATGTTTGTATCATGAATTGTTCGGAAAGGGATACCTATGTAAAGAGTGATACGCAAAACTGGGTTGGCGGTTTTATTGGACATCTTTATAAAACAGCTGCGTTCCAGAATTGTCAACAGGAAAATGTTACTGTTCTTGGTCGATATGTGGGTGGTCTGATTGGAGCTGCTGATGGAGATATTCAGGCATCGAATGTAGTATTTGCGAATGTAGTGGTAGCTACAAAACAAAAACAATCAGGGTCGAGAAATGCGGGTCTGGTAACAGGATCTACTTATATTAATAAAAAAAATATTAGTGTTAAAGGATATAATTTTCTTGCACAGTCATGTAAAGTCGGATTCGTTGATGAAAAAGAAGCAAATGATCTATTAAAAGCAGATATTAAAGCAATGGATACTGCTGGATTCTGGATTGGAATAAGTGGTCCAAAGGATAATATTAACCTGACAGCAGTTTCTGCCTCCGGTACTGTTTTACCACAGAAAGACATTGGAACTCCAAATGGTTCTGCTACCATCATCTACGCCGATGCCAACGCTGATCAGACCTATCAGCCGACCGACTCCACAGCGAAACCATCCTCTTCCGCCAGCCCATGGGTAGATGTCAACCCGAAGAGTGATGTGCCTTTTGCAGATGGAACAGTTATGACCGGTAATGCGGCAGGAACCGGAACAGCCAGTGAAATTTTAACCGAACTGGGCAGAGACTCTCATGATTCAGCTTACTACTGGAATGTAGACAATAACACGAAAACCAGTGTTGCAAAACTATTAAGTCTAACAAACGACGCGTATCTTACAACTTACAGAGTCGAAGAAAACGCAACTACAACGGTAGACGAAAATGTTGACTTCCCGGTGCTTGTTGTAAATAATACCGCAGATGTGGATGGAATGATCTGGGACTATATTGCAGCAATGACAAATGTGAGAAATGGAGATACAGCGAAGAAACAGGGGAAAGACATTACAGCAACGAGTTATAAATGGGACAGCAATACTCATAATTTTGCACCTCAGACAAATGCAAGCTTAAGTGTCAGCTCAGGAAAGAAGCTTTCCATCACCCCGAATGCATATGATAACCAGTGCAGTCAGTTTACATTGCTGGATGTGACCTACACAGATCCAACAGACACTACAAACCAACATGTTTTCCATCTGTACATTCCGGTGCTTGTGAAAAAGGTTCTCTATATCAATTTCAAAACAAGGTTTCTTGCAGGAACGGATTACTGTGCATCGGATTATCCTATGACAGATACAAGCAGAAATCATTATGCAACCGCAGACTTCAATGAACCATTGACGGCATTGATAGAATACAGCTATGAGAAAGAGACAGACTGGCAGTCCATGCTGGACAATGGTGAGAATCTGCTGTGGTATTATGACAAGGTTCTGGATCTGGCATCGGGCAGTTCGGGTGATACACAAAAACTGCTCCCGGAAGGAACGAGGCTGACGTTGGTAGACAGGCAGACTAAACAGTATTATATTTATACGACAGAAGGAAACGAGGATTTGCATAGCTTTGACCTTGCAAATATGACAGTGCCAGGCAGTAGCGGTCAAGGTCAGACACCTCAGAAATTCGCTCCTGTTTATATTTGCGATTTACTCGGGCTGAAGGCAGAGCAGGTATTGGAACTGGAAAATGGAACAACCTATTATGTGAAGGAGACAGAACCGTCCAAAGCAACGGTCAGAATCGGCGCAGACTATTACCGGAAAGCGGAAGAAAAGGACAAAGATGCAGACAAATATCGGATGACAATACCAGGAACGGATACTTCTTTAAATTCACAGGAATGGAAGGAAGAGTACTATCTTACCATTCAGATTCCAAAGACAGATGGAGTGTCCATTGTAAACAACCGATTGTACGCCGCAACAATGTCACGCAAGGAAGGTACGCTGCCGGCTGTCATTAAATCGGATAAGGATGTGAATAGTTCTGCTTACGTAGTATACAATGGAGTTCAGCAGACGTTCAGTATTTCCACTAGTCGTATTCATAATGGAAGTCCGATGGAAGTTACTGCGATGGAAAATGGAGATGGTATCAAGATTAATCTGACAGGTGAATTGTGGCTGACAGAGGCAGGGCGGACTCAGTTCAAGTTACTTGGACCTTCCGAAGTTTATCACGAGTTTGATATCAGCCTGAAAAAATATTTGGAAAAGGCGGCTGGAATCAATGGTGTAATCGGTACAGAAAACATCCAATATATATATCGGTTTTCAAAATCAGATGGAACAGAAATCTATTTAGAAGAAGGTAAGAATTCAAACGCAGCCGGACTTGAAACGATGTCGCTTCGATATGGAAGTAGCAAGTTGAAAAGCGCATTGGAAGAGGCAGACAGTGATGAGAATGCGATAACGGTTACAGCTGAAATCACACTTACGTATGATGGCGTGGATGATTTTCCGGTGAGGGGCACCGCAGATACAGACAGTAGTGGTACATCCGTTGTTGGTGTGTCACGTATTGCCAATACATCCACGCAGCTGCCGATTACAGAAAATAAAAAAACGAACGAGGATAAAAATCGTTATTACATTACAAATCCATCCAAAGCTATCCTCAGATATTCCAGCGTAGATGGAACCGGAATCGGAGATACGACGCAGCAGCTTGGAGTCAACCCTAGCGATGCAGCAAAGAACCGTTCCGACATGATCTATACAAGAGCAGATTATGATTATTCCAATGTGGATGCAGAAACTCTTTCCCAGGCTGTAGCCATCCGCTATAAAATGGAATTGTTCCAGAAAAATGAGAATGGAACTTATGATGAAACAAAACCGTTGGAAATTGAATCTTATCTCCAGAATATTGTCAAAGATTCAAAATCAGATGATACTTCCGAAAAAGGTGATAAAGCATATCAGTGGAAGAACGAGTTTGTATCGGACGATATGAAGCATCAGTTTGCGCAATTTACCTTTACGCCATTGACCGGCGAGAAATTTGAAGAAAAGAACTATACTTATGCAAATTATAGAGTGCGCCTGACTGCGGTTCTGCTCGATAAAAACGGAAGTGAACTGGATGATACGAAAGCAACGGATTATATCATCTATACAAATGCCCGGATCTATCAGGATATGATAGACAATGATTAAGCGATCCGGCAACGATAAAAAATGGGACAGAAGCGAGGTGAAAAGGGATGCGCTGGAAAAAAGGAAAAGAAGAGCTTACGGCAGAAGAATACAGACAGAAAGCGCAGAAACAGATAGAGCTTCTGAAAAACCAGTGGAAAATCTTTTTCCGGACGGGAATCATCGTTATTGCAGCTTTCATTGTGATGATCGTTGCAAGTATTGCATGGTTTGTCAGCAATACCAGGGTCGATGCAACGGGTGTTGCTATCCGGCCTGCGGATATGCCCTTCGATCTTGCCGCAGCAGGGACAGAAAGTAGTGTATCTGCAGATCGAGGCATGTATGACGAACTGCTGACAGTATCCCCGGGAGCCTCAAGAGAGATAAAAGGGAAAAAATACTGGTCTACCGATGGAAGCCACACTTCCATCTGCTGGGCTGTTACACCGGAAAGCAATATGAACAATACGGGTGAGGATGGAAAGCCGACAGGGATTGAGCCGGGGTCTTATGGAAAAATGACATTTTACATCATTCCCAATAAGAATGGTCCGCTTAAAGTAACGTTAGATCTGGTTCTGACCGGATATCAGATCGCGGATGACAAAAAGAATGAGGAGAATGTGACCCAAAATGATTTAACGGAAGTTACGGATCCGTCGCTGCAGCAATTGCTGGAAGGACACATTCTTTTGTTTGCGGGATACAATGAGAAGGCGGGGTGCTATAAAGGCTGGATATCCCGGGATGCAGGAGAGTGGAGTATGAGGCTTGGCAGTGAAACGGAAGCGGCTGTCCTTGAATCAAAGAGTGGAAAGCTGACCTGGAATAATACGAATGCCAAAAAAGACACTGCTTATCCGGTTACGATATACTGGATCTGGCCGGAAAGGCTGGAGTCGTATCTGAGAAAAGCAGACGGCTATAGCGGAAAGAATCCGCTGCTGTTTCCGGAAGATCTATCAAGTGAAGATATTGCACTTTCAGCATTGCCGGAAAACCTGTTTGAGACGATGAGTAAAGTGGAGGAGAATTCATCATCGAATCGTTATTTCCGGTGGGAGGATTCTGTAAAATTTCAGGAGAATGTTACAAAAGATACGCTTTCACAGATACGGGAGAAATTCAATCCGGCTCTCTATTCTATGGTCGCGGCTTACTATGATTCAGCAGACCAGTACCTTGGGAAAAACGTCCAGTATGTACAGCTGAAACTGGATGCGCAATAAAACCGGACAAAAATGTGGCAAAGAAGGAGGTGTTTCCATGAAGGAGCAGACAGAGAAACAGCAGGATGAGGGCAGGCAGGAGAAGCATAGGATGTGGCTGACGCGGAAAAAACGGAGTGTCATATCTGTGATTCTGGCATTCTCTGCCCTTCTGGTGCTGCCGGTTTTTGCCTGGCTGTATATGCATCGAAGTATGGAGACGATAACGAAAGTAAATATGCCAAACGCATTGCTGATCGGAGCCGGAGATGCAAAACCGATCCAGCAGCTGGAGCTGAGCAATATTGACGTTTCCGAGGCACAGAAGTATAAAGACGTTGTATTCTGTGTGTACAGCACAAAGCCGGGACTGGATTATCATCTTCAGCTGGCACATACTACGAATATTGGATTTTCGTATGAAATTGATAAGGCATCTATAGAAACGGAGGCAGTGGATGGAAGTATTTTTTATCTGGGGGATTACTATAAGAAAGGTAGTAAGTTGGCAGGAAACTATTTAAATAAAGAGACAGAAAGCAACTATGCAACAAATGCTTATCATGGGAAAACATATGAAGAATATAGTCATGTTCAGAAATCAGCAGAGCCTCTTTATTGGAAGACAGCCAGTCAGGAAAAACTTCCGGATGAAAAGCAAAAGCCAGATAAAAATGGGAATTATGTGAACTATTATATTCTGCATATCACCTGGGATGAAACGGTACAGAACAACAAAGAAACGGATATGGTTTATATTATGGCGGGCTGAGTAGCGGCAAAATTCGCAGCCAGGAGTCTGAAGGGGACATTCTGACTGTGGATTTTTTAACCGAATCAAGCAAGTCATCATAATAATCGAATAAGTAGTAGTTTTGCTGAACCAGACTGCATTCTGTTGTATTATTTTTCTGCCTGTTTCACTTTGCAGCGTTTCATATAACATGCAATCCCATATTTTAGAATTTTACTCACTCTGTTCTCCCGGAGTTCTTCATCATATTTCTTTTCTTCTATTTGTTGTAGTGCCCGTTCACAAGCCTGATCAAGATTTCCGTCATTGGCATACTTGACTTCGATAAGAATAACCGTTTCACTGTTTTCACTTTCAACGAGAATATCGCTGTATCCTTCGTCGCTTTCCTGATTGGACGATACGTACCATTCTTCCTTTACGCCAAGAATTCCAAGTAGTATTCCATGATCTGTGTTTCAAAAATATCTCGGATTTCCAGGTTTGGAATCCGCTGCATTCATTGACATCAGCAACGTATGCGTGGTATGGTACAAATAATAAGATAGAGAGATAACTGTCATAAAGAGCAGTCCTTCATCTCTATTCACGCAAAGAACGCAGGAAGGGGAAGAATAATTTTAGCTATGAAAAAGAGTCTGAGAATGACAGAGGGAAGTATCTCCCAAAAGATCATTT
>ERZ791864.1477-NODE-1477-length-15628-cov-3.035574_pt1 | contig 15628 bp, 17 predicted proteins | sample MGYA00510282_ERZ791864 | MGnify/ENA primary metagenome ERZ791864 (study PRJEB30046, sample SAMN00792087) | human gut metagenome | study: EMG produced TPA metagenomics assembly of the A metagenome-wide association study of gut microbiota in type 2... | reverse complement strand
TTGTTATTTCGGTTCAACAACTATCAGCAGAGTACTTTTTTTACATCTGCCAATGTCGTTGTGGGGGCAGTTTATGAAGTTTCGGGAGGAATAAGCTCTTATTTCCATCTCAAATCGGTCAACGCAGACTTGCTGGATCGTAATATGGCGCTCGAACAGCAGATCACTAATCTGGAAAAGGCGTTGCGGGAGCATCAGGTTGATTCGGCCACTGTAAACAGCATCAGGGAGATACCTCTGACAGATTATCGGTTGTTCAAGGCACACGTCATTAAGAACAGTCTGAATCAGGCGGATAATTATATAACGCTCGATCAGGGTTCTTCTTCCGGCATCCGTCCCGAAATGGGAGTGGTGGACGGAAACGGAATAGTGGGCATTGTCTATGAAACCTCCTCTTCGTATTCACTCGTGATTTCGGTATTGAACAGCAAGTCAAATATTAGTTGCAAGATTGTCGGAAGTGACTACTTTGGTTATCTGAAGTGGGAGCATGGAGATTCCCGTTATGCGTATCTGAAAGATTTGCCTCGTCATGCAGAGTTTAATCTGGGTGATACGGTGGTGACAAGCGGCTTCTCTACCGTATTCCCTGAAGGAATTATGGTAGGAACAGTCGATGATATGTCCGATTCGCACGACGGATTGTCTTATTTGTTGAAAATCAAGTTGGCTACCGATTTCGGCAAGGTGAGTGATGTGCGGGTGATAGCCCGGAACGGTCAGCAGGAACAGAAAGAACTGGAAAATAAGGCTGTGAAATAATGATAATTACCTATATACATAGAATCGGATGGTTTATCGGGCTGGTACTTCTTCAGGTGCTGATCCTGAATAACGTACATATTGCCGGATATGCTACTCCCTTTCTCTACATTTACTTTATACTGAAATTCGCTTCCGGAACTTCCCGGAATGAGTTGATGTTGTGGGCTTTCTTCTTCGGACTAACCATTGATATCTTTGCCGATACTCCGGGGATGAATGCTGCGGCAACCGTGCTGCTGGCTTTCCTTCGTCCGTCCTTGCTGCGCCTGTTTACTCCGCGTGACAATCTGGACAGTATCATCCCTTCTTTCAAGAGCATGGGCATCACTCCTTTCCTGAAATATACCACGGCAAGTGTTTTTGTCCATAGCCTGGCATTACTCAGCATTGAGTTCTTCTCATTTACCAGCATCTGGCTGTTGTTATTGCGGGTGATTTCGTGCACCCTTCTGACTTTAACCTGCATTCTTGCTGTAGAAGGAATAAGGAGATAGGAATGGCAAAAGACTATAGATTAGAAAAGCGGAAATTTGTTATCGGGGGGATTGCTTTAACTATTGTGTTGATTTATCTGATACGCCTCTTTGTATTGCAGATAACGACAGACGACTACAAGAAGAATGCCGACAGCAATGCTTTCCTGAATAAAATTCAATATCCCTCACGGGGTGCTATTTACGACCGTAACGGCAAACTGCTGGTATTCAACCAGCCGGCCTATGACATCACTCTTGTCCCGAAAGAGGTCGAAAATCTGGATACACTCGATTTATGTGAGTCGTTGGGCATTACTCGTGCTCAGTTCCTTAAGATCATGAGTGATATGAGAGACCGCCGCCGCAATCCGGGATATTCCCGATATACCAACCAGCTGTTCATGTCACAACTCTCTGCGGAGGAGTGCGGTGTCTTCCAGGAGAAACTGTTCAAGTTTCCCGGTTTTTATATTCAGCGGCGTACGATCCGGCAATATTCATACAATGCTGCCGCCCATGCTTTGGGGGATATCGGTGAGGTATCCGTTAAAGATATGGAGGCGGATGAAGAGGGATACTACATCCGCGGAGATTATGTAGGAAAACTGGGAGTTGAAAGATCGTACGAGAAATACCTGCGTGGAGAAAAGGGAGTAGAGATTCTGTTGCGCGATGCGCATGGACGTATCCAGGGACGTTATATGGACGGAGAGTATGACCGTCCTTCCATTCCGGGCAAGAATCTGACTCTGAGTCTCGACATCGATTTGCAGATATTAGGCGAACGGTTATTGAAAAATAAGATTGGAAGTATCGTAGCTATCGAACCGGAAACCGGAGAAATCCTTTGTCTGGTTTCTTCTCCGAATTATGATCCGCATCTGATGATTGGTCGTCAGCGTGGCAAGAACCATCTGATGCTGCAACGCGATAAACAGAAACCGTTGCTCAATCGTGCGTTGATGGGAGTCTATCCTCCGGGGTCAACTTTCAAGACGGCACAGGGACTGACCTTCCTGCAAGAAGGAATCATTACCGGGCAAAGTCCTTCTTTCCCCTGTTCTCGTGGTTTCCATTATGGGCGTCTGACAGTGGGATGTCATGCTCACGGCTCACCTTTGCCATTGATTCCGGCTATTGCGACTTCTTGCAATTCCTATTTCTGTTGGGGGCTGTTCCGTATGTTCGGCGATCGCAAGTACGGTTCACCGCAGAATGCCATCACAGTTTGGAAAGATCACATGGTTTCTCAGGGATTCGGCTATAAGTTAGGAGTTGATTTGCCCGGAGAGAAACGGGGCTTGATACCGAACGCGCAATTTTATGACAAGGCTTATCGTGGACACTGGAACGGACTGACGGTCATCAGTATCTCCATCGGACAAGGTGAAATTCTGTCTACCCCTCTTCAGATAGCTAACTTAGGGGCAACGATTGCCAATCGCGGACATTTTACAACACCACATATTGTGAAGGAAATTCAGGATGCGCAGTTGGATAGCATTTATCGACATCCACGCAACACAACCATAGAGCGAAGACATTATGAATCTGTGGTAGAAGGAATGCGTGCTGCTGCCACCGGAGGTACTTGCCGTATGCTGTCCGTGATGGTGCCGGAACTTGAAGCCTGCGGAAAGACAGGAACAGCGCAGAATCGCGGACATGACCATTCGGTGTTTATGGGCTTTGCTCCGATGAACCAGCCTAAGATCGCCATTGCCGTATATGTAGAGAATGGAGGTTGGGGAGCGACTTATGGAGTGCCGATCGGTGCATTGATGATGGAACAATATATGAAAGGGAAGTTGTCGCCCGAGAATGAGTTAAGAGCAGAAGAAATCAGTAACAGAATCATCTTATATGGTAACGAGGAACGATAGTTTGTGGAAAACACTGGATTGGGTAACGATTGGTATCTATCTGCTTTTGATTGTCGGCGGATGGTTCAGCGTTTGCGGTGCCAGCTATGACTATGGCGATCGTGACTTCTTTGATTTCTCTACCCGTGCCGGAAAGCAGTTTGTATGGATTATCTGCTCCTTTGGTTTGGGATTTGTTTTGCTGATGCTGGAAGACCGGATGTATGATATGTTCGCGTACATTATATATGTAGGGATGATTGTGCTGCTTATTGTTACCATCTTTATCGCACCGGATACGAAAGGATCGCGTTCTTGGCTGGTGATGGGACCGGTCAGCCTGCAACCCGCCGAGTTTGCCAAGTTTGCTACGGCACTGGCGCTGGCGAAATATATGAACTCATACTCATTCAGCATAAAGAAAGAAAAGTGTGCCTTCGTCTTGGGCTTTATCATTCTTCTTCCGATGCTCCTGATTATCGGACAGCGGGAGACGGGGTCAGCATTAGTCTATCTTGCCTTCTTTTTGGTGCTTTATCGGGAAGGAATGCCCGGTGTAGTGCTTTTTGCCGGTTTGTGTGCAGTGATTTACTTTGTTGTCGGCATCCGTTTTGACGAGGTCTTTATTGCCGATACTCCCACACCGTTGGGCGAATTTATCGTGTTGTTATTGATTCTGTTGTTTGCCGGAGGAATGGTATGGGTGTACCCCAAAAAGTGGGAACCCACACGGAACATTATCGGAGGAAGCCTGATCATTCTGCTTATCGCATATTTAATATCGGAATACGGAATACACTTCAGTCTGGTATGGGTGCAATGGGGGCTTTGTGTTCTTGTGGTAGGTTATCTGCTCTATCTGGCATTGAGAGAGCGTCAACGTTCCTATTTCCTGATTGCCCTGTTTGCCATCGGCTCTATCGGCTTTCTGTATTCCAGTAACTACGTATTTGATAACATCTTGGAATCCCATCAGCAAATCCGTATCAAGGTTGTACTCGGTATGGAAGAAGACCTGACGGGAGCAGGATATAATGTCAATCAGTCAAAGATAGCCATCGGTTCCGGTGGATTGACCGGAAAAGGCTTTCTGAATGGCACACAGACGAAACTGAAATATGTGCCCGAACAAGATACTGACTTTATCTTCTGCACAGTGGGAGAGGAGCAGGGATTTGTCGGTTCGGCTGCTGTTCTGTTGGCTTTCCTTATATTGATTCTGAGACTGATTGCTTTATCCGAGCGGCAGACTTCCACTTTTGCACGTGTCTATGGATATTCCGTTGTCAGTATTTTCCTTTTCCATCTTTTTATTAATGTCGGGATGGTGCTTGGGCTGACTCCGGTAATTGGTATTCCTTTGCCGTTCTTCAGTTACGGAGGTTCTTCCTTGTGGGGATTCACCATTTTATTGTTTATCTTCCTGAGGCTGGATGCCGGAAGAGGCAGAAGGCTTTAATCTATTCTCCTTGTTTTTCAATCCGGATACCGACGTCATTGAGTCCGGTTAATTTCTCATCCTGCATTCCGTGCACAATCTTAACTGTGTAGTTTCCGGGATGCAGCGGGCGGACAGATTTGACAAAAACTGCTGTTTGATAGATACTTCCCCACCCATTGCCTGTCCATCTTCCTGTGGAATCAGCCAGGTTGACCGCTATCGTGTCAGTGCGCCATACTGTGGAGTCGAGCAGATTCTCATGAATGAATAAGTAAAGGTTGCGGTAAGGGTATTCACTTCTGTTGCGAACTTCCGCAAATAATCTGAGTGTACCAGGAATGCTGTCCGTAACAGGACACTGAAAAGAGAGTGTATCACTCTTTCCCCATCCCTCATTGGGCAGGGACTGGTAGGAGTGATACACGGTATTTTCATTACAGGCTGCCATGAGGCAGGCACCGAATAAACAAAATAAGCTATTCCTGAGCAGGCTTTTCATTATTTTGCGGTTTCTCTTGATTCGAATTTCTTTCAGGTCTGGGAATACGTTCCTGGTTGGGTTGTCTTCCTTGTTCCTGCGGGCGTTCCTGATTTTGAGGACGTTCCTGTTTGGGTTGCCGTTCTCTATTCTGCGGACGCTCTTGATTCTGCGGACGGTTCGGATTCTGTGGACGTTCCTGATTCTGTCCTCTTTCCGGACGTCTGTTCTCATTATTCCGTCCTTGATTCTGTCCTCTGTTCCGGTTATTATTGTTATTGTTTCTCGGACGATTTTCTCTGTCTCCTCTTTCTCCTCTGTTGCCGTTCTCTGACGGTTGGGGACGATTCTCGTTCTCCCCCCTCTGAGGTTGCTGCGGACGATTTCCACCTTCGGCCTGTGCCTGCGGGCGGTTGTCATTATTTCCTTTTCTCTTCTTCTTGTTCCGGTTACCGTTGTTTCCGTCCTTATTATTTCGGTTACGGTCGAAGCGGGTGAGGCTTTCCTGTTCCAGCAAGTCAATCGGCTTTTTGGATTCTTGCTTCACTTCAGCTTCGAGCAGACTATCCGGTTTCATTCCTTTCTTGTTCATGGCAATTACCTCAAAGGCACGTTTTCCACTGATTGTTACCAGATTGGCGGGGAAGTTCTTGTCCGTAGAGTAAGAAACATGATTACTCAGAATATCAGCCTTGAAGAAGTAGAAAGTGCCGTCCTTTGTTTCCAGTTCGATTTCTTTGGAAGGGAGGCGCTTCTGAGCTTCCACATAGCAGTCCACCTCATAGTTGAGACAACACTTTAACTTTGCGCACTGTCCGGCAAGCTTTTGAGGATTCAGTGAAATGTCCTGAAAGCGGGCGGCACTTGTAGATACCGATACAAAGCTCGTCATCCAAGTAGCGCAGCAAAGCTCCCGTCCGCAAGGACCGATACCTCCGATACGTCCTGCTTCCTGTCGTGCACCGATTTGTTTCATTTCAATACGGACACGGAAAGCTTCGGCAAGTACCTTAATCAGTTGGCGGAAGTCCACACGTTCGTCAGCAATGTAGTAGAAGATGGCCTTATTGCGTCTCCCTGATATTCCACATCACCGATTTTCATATCCAGGTTCAGGTTCAGTGCGATCTGGCGGGCACGGATCATGGTCGCATGTTCCTTTGCTTTCGCTTCGTTGAATTTCTCCATATCCACCGGTTTTGCTTTCCGGTAGATTCTCTTTATTTCAACATCAGTCTTGAAGTTGGCCTTCTTCATTTGCAGCGGGACGAGTCTTCCCGTCAGGGTCACGACGCCGATGTCATGGCCCGGAGCAGCTTCTACGGCAACGATGTCTCCCTTTTCCAGTTTGATCTTATTGCTGTTGCGGTAATAGCCTTTTCGGGTGTTTTTAAATTGCACTTCCACCATATCACACTCTTCCGCGTTGCCTGGTATGTCTGCCAGCCAATCGTAAGTGTTCAGTTTCTTATCTTGTCGGGAGCATCCTTTGCAGCAAAGACCGCCGCTCCCATTATGAAGCTTATATTCCATAGTTTATATATTTATTATTGCTTCAACAGTACGATCATCTTCAGAGAGAAGTCGAAGAATACCATCTTGGCATTTACATTTTGTTCTATATGCAGTTGCGCTTCGCTTAGTTCATCCATGATGCCTATTACGTTCCTTTCGTTGACGAAAGGAGCAAAGCGCGAGGCGAAATTCTGTTCGTTGATTGTCATGTATGTCAGATCACGCTGATGGAGATTGAATATAAAGTTTTCGCGGATCATGCGCTGGCAGTATTCCAGAAAGTTCTTCTGGCGTTCACGTCCCATGCCGGCAACCTGTTCGCTCCAGAGCTTCATTTCCCTGATTTTCCGTTGATAGGACAATCGCATCAGGCTGACAAATAAGTCGAAGAAGAGCTGATTCTCTTCATTCAGATGAATAGTTTCCAGTGCTTTGATAAAGTTCCCGTTTGCCAGATGGGCAATGGAAAGGCTGTCGGCAGGCTGGATACCGTATTTGGACTGCAATACGCGGTCGATGGCCGGTTCGTCTATTTTTCGCACGTTCATGCGTTGAGTACGGCTCAGAATAGTAGGCAGAATCATTTCCGGAGCTTCCGATACGAGCAGGAAGATGGTTTTCTCAGGTGGCTCTTCGAGCAATTTCAATAATTTGTTGGCACATACCGGATGCATCTTTTCGGGCAACCAGAGAATCGTGATCTTGAATCCTCCTTCGCTTGATTTGAGGCTGAGTTTCTTCAGGATTTCATCGCTCTCTTTTGCGTAGATGATGGCCTGTGCATTCTCGGCATCCATTTCTCTCAGCCAGTGATTCAGGTTGAAGTACGGATTCTTCAGAACGAATGGTCTCCAGTCGGCGATATAGTCGTCGCACACTTCCCGTTTTCCTTTAGAACTTTTCACGATGGGGAATACGAAATGTACGTCCGGATGTACCAGTTTGTTGAATTTCACACACGACGGACATACTCCGCAGGCATCCGTCTCACCCCGGTTGGTGCAACTGATGTAGCGGGCATAAGCGATAGCCAGCGGCATTTTACCGACTCCTTCGGGGCCACAGATCAATTGGGCATGCGGTATGCGCCCTTCACTCACTTCCTGAATGAGTCGTTGCTTGATTTCTTCTTGTCCGATTACGTCTCTGAAAAACATATCAATAAATGATTTTAGCCACTTCTTTGATACTGTCCACTGCTCCGATGGAGTAGAAGTGGATGCTTGGCACTCCATGTGCCATTAACTCTTTGCATTGGGCGACGCACCATTCGATACCAACCTGTTCGGCTTCCTTGTCGTTCTTGCATTTCAAAACCTCCTTGACCAAATCTTCCGGCAAGTCTACTTTGAATGTCTTGGGCACCATACTGAGTTGAGACAACTTCTTGAATGGCTTGATGCCCGGAATGATAGGCACATTGATACCTGCTGCCTTCGCTTGCTCTACAAATTCGAAGTATTTCTTATTGTCGTAGAATAACTGTGTCACAGCATATTCCGCCCCTGCTTCTACTTTCTTTTTCAGCCAGAAGAGATCGGATTCGATGTTGGGAGCCTCCTCGTGCTTCTCCGGATAGCAAGCCACACCGTAGGAGAACGGACTGTTGGTTACTTTCATCTCCGAGCCGTCTACAAAGATTCCCTTATTGAAGTTATTGATTTGTTCCTGCAACTCGATAGCATGATGGTACCCGTCGCCCTCGGGAGTGAATACTGATTCATGTTTGGCCTTATCTCCCCGAAGTACCAGCAGATCGGTGATATTGAGGAATTGCAGGTCGAGCAGTACATATTCGGTTTCTTCACGGGTGAAGCCGCTGCACAGTATGTGCGGAACCACCGTTATATTATACTTGTTCTGGATAGCCGCAGCTACGGCAACAGTCCCCGGGCGTCTTCTCAGCCGGTTTCGCTGGAAAAGTCCGTTGCCCAGATCCTTATATACGTATTCGCTGCGATGCGTGGTGATATTGATATATTTCGGATCAAACTCCCGAAGGGTATCGACAGTCTGATACAGCTTTTCGATGCCTGTACCTTTCAGTGGAGGAAGGATTTCGAAAGAGAAAGCTGTTTTTTCGCTGTTATGTATTAAATCAATTACTCTCATTCTTTTTCGTTGATGTTCGTTGTCTACTTGAATTAAACGTGCATATTGGGACAAAAATACGAAAAAAGAAAGATTTCTTCTTGATTTGTTTGAAAATAGTTTGGTTTTTATCGCACTATTACATAAAAGTGGGGATGGATAAAATAAAACGGACCCTTATTTAGAGTGTTCCAGGAAATTCTCTAGAGCGGCGATCTTGTCATTCCGCAGATATTGCATATCCATGACCGGAATGTAGCTGTAAGGGATAAACTGTAACAATCTCACTGCTGCGAATTTCTTGTCAGCCGACATGAGGACATCCAGCCGAAGATTTCCGCCTGTTCCTTTCTCAATATTGATATTGTTATAAAAATTGCCTGATTCGATCATCTCTTTCAATGGTTCAAGGTATTTCAGATTGAAAGAATAGTTCTTCTCTTTGATCACGCTTTTAGTCGGCAGATATCTCATTTCCCTGGAACGGAATTTAAGTTGGTATATACCAAGCAGACAGAGTAATATATTGCCGATAAGATACAATATGCTATCTAAAGAAATGCCGTCCATAATGAGGAGGATCGCTTCAGGTAAGTGAAATAATCCTATTAATAAAACAATAACTCCGATGATTGTTTTTTTTACGTTGAATCGTTGTCTGATATCCTGATTGGATGAACTATCAGTTCTTGATAATTGATTTGCCATAGTCTTTTCTTTTTATACTCTTTATACCTGTTTTCTATGCACTTTATGATTAAGTGTGGTTGCAAAGGTAGGAGGAATCAACTGAAATGCGGTGTTCCAATCAGGACGAAAATTGTTCAAAAGGAGTTTAAAGGAGTATAAACTTTGGGGGCGTTTTCGCATATATTTGTGAAAAAAGGCAATCTTGAAGAGAGAATGTTTTGATATTCTCTTTTTAAGACTGCCTTTCGCTCATTCTCTGACGAGTCGGAAATTACTTGTCGAGAAATGATTTTTTCATTCTGGCAATGTCAGTCAGGTAATCCTGAAGATCTTGTTCATGCTCTTCTTCTTCAGCAAGGATATGCTTGGCAATGTCGCAGGTAGTGAAATCTTTTCCATTGGTAAAGTCAGCAATTTCCTGATAACGCAGTATTGCGCAACGCTCAGAAGCTACATTATCTTTTAGCAGACTTACAGAATCAAATCCTTGGGGAGCATCATATTTGCATCTTGCCAGTTCGAACCATTTCTTCGGGTCCAATACGGGTACTCCTTCCAGTTCGATAATGCGGTCGGCAAGCAGTTGCGCATGTCTGCGTTCTTCTTCCGCATGTTCTTCGAACTCGCCCTGTACGTCAGCACGCATGGCGCCTTCTACTACTAATGCACCTACCCAGTATTGGTAATATGCCAACCATTCTTCGGACAATGCTGCATTCAACTGTGAAATCAAGCTTTCTACATCAAGCTTTCCTTGTAAGATTTTTACGCTTTCTCTAGCCATAATTTAAAAGTTTAGGTTACTATATTCAAGTCGGGTATGTAACAGACGGGAGATGTTTTTGTTTGAGAGTTCGCAGTGATTTAACAGTGATTTTATATATGCATGGTATGCAGGCGTTGAAATGAGATTTCTCCTGTAATATATATAAGTGTACAAGGTAGAAAAATGCCAATATGGCAGATGGATTGATTGATTTAGGGGTGGATGTTCGTGTGCCATTTGGTATTCTTTTTTTTGTGTTCGGTAACCGGGAATGCTTGCTTCATGCTGAATCAAGCACAACCGGTTTGCTAAGACAAATGATTGAAGCATCAATAGCAGGCAAATAATAAGAGTAGATTCAAGGCGAGTATATTTTCTGCTTACTATGAATTAAACACGTGTTTTGCTCCCATGCTCTCACTTTTTGCTTGTATCGTCTTATTCATCGTTGTTACAGCTGTTGTAGCAAGTGTGGTAGCAGTGTGAGAGCAGGCATTTGCTCTCACTCTATATCCATGTTTTAATACACATCTTTCTTGATACTATGATCTGATATTCAGTGTATTAATGTCTGATGGCCCTTCTTTTATTGTCTGTATTGTATTGGATTTAGTTGACAACCTCGATTGTTATACAGCAAGCGTTAGTTTCCTCGGAGGAAACGGCAGTTCCCTTTAAAAGGAACGGTCGTTTCCATTAAAAGGAACGCCCGTTCCCTCACCGGGAAACGACAGTTTCCATTCCAAGAAATGATAGGAAACTATAAGTTATTGAGATCTAGCTGTATAGAGTACTATCGGTAATGCTATAGAGTTTATGTTCATGTCTTAACTGATTTGAATCATTTCAGTATAATTTTGATTCAACTACTGATTCACATTTTTAATTTTAAAATATGCAACAGGGTTATTTGTAGTTTAAGAAATAATTCATATCTTTACAAGACAGCATAATACTTTTGAAACTGAAAAAATAATTATTGCACATATTGATACTATCTGTGTTTTCAAGGGTTCAACGGAAAAATGGGAAAAGAATTTTTTATCCCCTCGTTTAACTTACTTGTTTGTTTTTTATTCATATAAGCAAAACTATAATAATGAAACATTTATCATATGTGTTAACCTAGTGCTAATATTTTTTGTAGCTTGTAGACGGCAACAATCAGTGTCTACTCCGTTAAATGCTGCAGAGCGAATACTCAAAGACAATCCGGATAGTGCTTTTCGTATTATACAAAGTATTCCTTATCCTGATAAACTGGATAAGGAAGATTTAGTGCGTTGGTGCTTGATAGCTGGTAAAGCTGCTGACAAATTGAATACGTCTCTTCCTCCTTCTTACTATTTCGATCATGCATATTCTTGGCTGATTAAATATGGAATAACTAAAGATCAAGTAGATATAGGGTTGTTTTGGGGGCGCTCTCTAGTGGCTGATGGGGAATATGATAAGGCAATGAGCATTTATGCAGAAGTATTGGCAATCGCAAAAGAGAAAGAACTATATAATGAAGCAGGCTATATATGTACGTATATAGCCGATCTATATGATTTTAGGGATATGCAAAAAGAGGCCAGACATCAATATGAGGAAGCGCAAGGACTATTTAAGAAAGCGGGAAATATCAAAAGTCATGTATTTGCTTTGCGAAATATAGCTCGTGAATGGGCCTTTTTCGATTCTTTGGAATGTGCATTAAAATATATGGGAATAGCAGATTCTATTGCTCAGCAGTTGCATGATAATGAGGTTAGATCTTCTCTAGATAATGCTTTGGGTAACATTTATTTGGCAATGAATCAATATTCTAAAGCAGAATATCATTTCCTTAAATCAACATCTTTGGATAAGGAAAATGAATTGTATAATACATTCTGTCTGATCAAACTATATCTGCAAGTTGGTGATATTTTAAAAGCTCGTGAGCTTTTGTCTACACTGCCTTTAGATAACTCTGAATATGAATATGGTATAGAGCGGGCTTTTTATCAGGTAACTAAAGCGGAAGGCAACTATAAAGAAGCACTTAAGTATCTCGAAAGTTGTAAATCTTTTAGTGATTCCATTACTATACTACAGAATAATACAAAAATACTGGAAGTAGAAAAGAAATTTAATAATTTGAGACTTAAAGAAAAGAATCATCAATTGGAACTCACTCAGCAAAAGTATATGATTATAATTTGTATATGTTTGATTTTTGGTATAGCTATCACATTACTCTATTTGCTGTACAGGCAAAAAACCAAAAATGAAATGAATAAGCAAGCCCTTGAGTTGAATAATATAAAACTAGAGTTGGCTAATGCCTTTATAGAGTTGGATAAAAAGAAAAATCAATTAGTGGTTTCGCAAAAAGAGAATGAAAGTAGTCAAAGTCGATTAGAAAATGAAATTAAAAACTTAACCTCTAATTATAAGAAATTGCAGCGAAGAAGAATTGTTACGTCAATAATTTTTAGAAAATTAGTGAATATTGCTGAACGTAATACGAATTGCAATGAACCATTACTAACGGAGCAATTATGGTTCTCTATTGTTTCTGAAATAACAGAAACTTATCCGAATTTAAAAATGTATTTATTAGAACGATACCCCAATTTATCAAGTCAGGAGTGGGAATATTGTTGTTTATGCATGTTTAATTTTGATTCGAAAACCGAAGCTAGATTGCTTGGTATTAATCCTAGTTCAGTTTCTACAAAGCGATTAAGGTTCAGACAAAAATTGGGAATCTCTGCTTTACAGGAAGAAGCCAACTTGTGTGAGTATCTGATTAACGAGCTTTTAAAATAATCCTATTTAAGTAGTTCTTTTCTGAATAAGGCAATGCATGCTGCTATATTGATAGTGGCATGCACTTTTTTTATTTTAATGCTCTGAAAGTCCCTTTGAAATAGTGAATGTATACTATATGTCTATGTTGTTTTTATAAGTTGTTGATAATCAAGCTGTATTTGTCTATTCTGATATTGTTTTGAATATAACAAACGAATCATCTATCCCCTATATTTGCAAAAAAACAAAATTAATAAATATGAAAAAGTTTGAGCTTGTATTATTAGTGATGTTATTAATGCCTGTTTCTTTTGCAGTAGCTAACAGACATGTTGATATTAAAATGGAATGGCGAGAGGGGCAAAAAACTTCTGTTGACCCCGAATGGCTTAAAGTGTATGTGGATGATGAAAGCAAAAGTCTTTATTTAAATTTTAAAGACAGTTTTGCTCCTATAACTATTGAAGTAAAAGACATTGAAAAACAAATCGTTTTTCGAACTATAATATTCCCTGTTGTGGCAGGAGAGTATACTCTTTATTTAGGTGATCTATCATTAGGTCAATATGAGTTGTATATATACAATGCAAATGTTAAGGTTATAGGAAACTTTAACCTTTAAGGATTGATATATAGATATTTCAGAAGAATAGTATTATCAATGCAATAATTATTTAAATCTAAAGTTATGAGAGCAAACACAATGTCTAATTTAAGGATAAGACTACCTACATTTAGGTGAGATACTAATCTTTATCAAGTAATTTTTTGACACTTAATGTTTAATTTGAATAGTCATGAGAAAGTTATTTATGTTATTTTCTTTTTCTATGATGATTCTCTGTGGATGTACGGACGAATCGGAGGAAGTAAATACGAACAATGAAACTACTACTGGTATAACTACTAGGGCGGTTGGTGTGGTTGTATGGGAAGCTCAACCTGGCACTGTAGATATTCCTTTTGGACAAGCTGTAACCATAGGATTGGATGGCTCAGTAACAAAATGATGTCTAAGGGATATGTGCCTTTATTTATATCGAAAAGTTATTAATTAAAACTTGTAATATTATGAAATCATTATTTTTAAAAAGTATAGTTTTAGTGCTATTCTTGGCTGTTGCAGTTCTTGCAAATGCACAAATTAAGTATTATTCGAATGGTAAATTGACAATTGGCAATACCGAACCTTATTCATTTTATCATACGACGTTTAGTGGAAACGGAATATATATGAAATGTAATGCTAGTAACTTCTTTCAAATTGATTGTAGTCCGGCTGCAACTCGATTGGCTAGTCATTATGATCAAGTTGTTTTCTATAATACAGCATCCGGAGTATATAATAGCATTCAGGTGAAAAATGTATATAACTATTCTGATGCTAGAGCAAAAATTAATATTAATCCGTTAGGTTATGGTTTAAATGTTCTGTCTAAATTGAATGCTGTAAGTTATGATTTCAAAGATAAGAATGAACCGGCAGCCGCTGCTTTTCGAGTAGGTGGAGATGGTAAAGAAATTGGGTTATTGGCTCAGGAAGTCGAGAAAGTTCTTCCGAATATAGTATTGACTGACCCGGATGGGAATAAACTAATTAATTATACAGCAATTATTCCTATAATGATTCAATCAATCAAGGAATTAAAAGCAGAAGTTGAGGCTTTGAAAGCAAATAAATAGATCGACTATGCAGCAAAGACATATAGATAGATATTCCTATTTTAATGAACTTGCAATAACTTCTCGAGACTTTTATATTGATTATCTCGAGAAGTTTGTTGCTATAAAAAGAGGTCTGAATATATTGGAGATAGGGTGTGGGGAAGGAGGAAATTTGTTACCATTTGCCGAAAAAGAATGCAATGTAACAGGAATAGATCGTTCCGAAGAACGAATCTCTCAGGCAATTAGTTATTTTAAACTTTTAGGTTTTAATGGGCGGTTTATTTATTCTGATTTTTTTGATTTTAGTTCTGAAGAGGATATGAATAAATATGATATAATTTTGATACATGACGTTATAGAACATATAGATAAATGTCGGAAAGTTGAATTTATACTTCATGCTAAAGAGTTTCTGTCTGAAACAGGTATAATCTTTTGGGGATTTCCTGCTTGGCAAATGCCGTTTGGTGGACATCAACAAATATGCCGTAATGGATTTTGTTCTAAAATGCCATTTATTCATCTTTTACCTTTATCTGTGTACAATAAAATTCTATTTATTTTTGGTGAAAATGATTCATGTATTAAAGAATTGTTGAATATAAAAGCTGCGGGGCTGTCTATAGAGCATTTTGAAAGCATAATAAAAGAAAGTAATGGCAGAATTGTAGACCGAATTTTGTGGTTTATTAATCCCCATTATAAGCAAAAGTTTAAATTAAAACCGCGCAAACTTATGCCAATACTTAGTTCTATTCGATATATTCGAAATTATTTTTCTACTTCCTGTTTCTACATAACTAAATGATTGTATCTTATAAAGAATTGGGGTTTCATATGTCCAGAGGGCGAACGAAGCCCTATTTTGTTTTAAGACATGCAACAAGCTGTGTGACTACTCATGACAGCTACTTTCAACTTCCAGAGCTCCCCTCTACTGTATCTATCCTGTGTTTTATATAACAGACTATTTCATGAATCTGATATTTCCTCTTCATTTCCCTGATGTATACGCCCGCGCTCACTCACCTAACGCGCGTGTGAATATAATAATGTGTATGCCTTTCCTCTGTTCCTCCTATATCCGAGAAA
>ERZ791864.1475-NODE-1475-length-15644-cov-2.812624_pt1 | contig 15644 bp, 6 predicted proteins | sample MGYA00510282_ERZ791864 | MGnify/ENA primary metagenome ERZ791864 (study PRJEB30046, sample SAMN00792087) | human gut metagenome | study: EMG produced TPA metagenomics assembly of the A metagenome-wide association study of gut microbiota in type 2... | reverse complement strand
GATATTCTCGTCTACAGCCAGAACGGTAGCCAGATAATCGCGCATATATTGCTGGTATTTCCAGCTGATTAATGCCTTGCCTTTCAGGTCGCCTTTGCGGTATTCGGCAATGCGCTGTGCATAGGCGGAATCCCATTTGTCCTGTACTTCTACAGGCATGCGCTTATAAACGCTATACAGGCGGTTTGTCGTATCTTTCAGCATTTCTTCGCGAGTGAGCAGTTTTAAGTCCCAGTCATTCGTCAGCGTATGCTCGATCGACATATCTTGTTCCCGTGCCGCTTTCCCGCGTCCTTCGTAGTCATCGAACAGGTTTGCGGGTTCGGGGAAAATAGTATTGTTGAATATACCCAGATGGCGGGGGGCGGGCATCCAGTTACGGTGGGGAGCTTTCTGATGATACATCATGCAGAAAGGTTTGTTCTTGTCGCGGTTTTCGAGGAAATCGATTGCCTTGTCGGTGATAATATCCGTTGCATATCCTTTTTCTACGATGTGCTTTCCGTCTTCCCAGAAGTCAGGGTCGTAGTAGTCGCCCTGCTCATGCTGGCCGCTGAGTATGCTCCAGTGGTCAAATCCCTGCGGTTCGCTGATAAGATGCCATTTACCGATCATGGCAGTCTGATAACCGGCTTGTTGAAGTAGTTTCGGGAATGTCTGCTGATCACCGTTGAAGGTGCTTGCATTATCGGTAAAGCCGTTCTCATGGCTGAATTTTCCGGTGAGGATGCAGGCACGTGAAGGACCGGAAAGGGCATTGACTGCATAACAATTGTCAAAACGGATACCCTCATTGGCTATACGATCCATATTGGGAGTCTGGATGAGGTTGCCACCATAGCAGGACATAGCTTGGGTGGTATGGTCGTCGGTCATCATGAAGATGATGTTCGGACGTTTGGTTTCTTCTTTTTTCTGGTTGGCACAGGAAGCGAGGCTTAGTGCAGCCAATGGAAGCAGTAAGGTAGAGGGATTGCTTTTCATGATAGAAATAACATCTGATGATAAAAAAATGACCAGTGAGGAGCCGAGGCCTTTTCCGTAGCGGGCATATATCCGCATGGAAATCTGGCCTCAGTGCCTCGCTGGTCATTGGATTATAATTTATATTTTAATGACTGTTTCTTGCCGTTTACTTTCACTTCTATTTCCAGTCCGTTTTCATCGAACGTTTTGTTCTTGAACTTAGCGTCAAATTTAGGGGCATCTGCGCTCTTCTTGACTGGGTAAATAACTGTGATGTAACGTACCGCATTCTCATTGTCTTTCTTTACGTTGAATGAAACATTCATACGTTTGTAGCGCTTGCGATATGCAGTAGAACACCATCCCGGCTCTTTTTTCATGCTCATGCCTTCAGGGCCGAAGCATTGAAGTTTCATGTTGCTTCCATCCTCGAATTGAGTCAGGAATGTCATGTCTTCGCGGCTGTTGGCTATCTCACCTTTCGGCATCTGATAGTGCAGGTTGACAGAACCTTTGGCGCTGCCTGATACTTCATCTACAATGACAAAGTAGGTATTGTCTACGAAGAAGACCGAACGGCGGTGCTTGAAGTTCTTGTAGCTTGGGTTTTCTGTAACCAATGTCTGGATATTGCCTTCCGGCTGCCACAGTTTAGTAACAGATTCGGTTGTTTCCAGATTTTTATTGTCCAGAGTCACGGTGTTGTGTACGGAAGTCTGACGGTGCCAGTTGCGTTGTTCCATCACTTCGCCTTCACCTGCATATACATACGAACCGGAGTCGGGGAACAGGTTCTTGCCGTTAAACCACATTTCGAAAGTACCGTTATCCGGCTGACAATGCCAGAAACCTTTCGGACCGGCTTTTACTACCATTTGTGTAGCATCCATTCCCCAGGAATTGCGGAATACAAAGAAACCTGACTTCAGGAAACCTTTCGACATATAATCAGGTAATGCACCCTCTTTGCCGTCTGTTGCCAAATACTTGATAGTTTCGTTTTTGGGGAACAGTTTGCTCCATTCACGATAGTTCTTCAGCATTTCTTTTTTTTCTGTGATTTTAGCATCACTGAAACATGGATTTGTGTAATCCGGGAAAGAAATATTAGCATAGAACATGATCATCTTTTCGATGGTATCCAGATATTCCTGTGGAAATTCATTACGGAATCCGTTAACATCTGCAATACCCAGTGCTTTGCAGAAGATATTGATAGCAGCAAGGTGGTAATGCGGGTCAAGTTCAAACTGACCGCCATCGTTGTAAACCTGTACGTTTATTTCACGGTTCAGAATGTCGATACCACTTTTTCTCCAGGCCGGAGCTTCTTTAAATTCCGGGAAGAATGCACCTGCATAAATCATACGCTGAGCTTCGAACAACAAGTGATTACCCTGATCAGAGTAATTAGCCAGAATATGTACGGCATGTTTATGATAGTTCACCAGAAATTCAGTCAGGAAATCCGGAGTGAAAGAAGGAGAGGGGAGGAACAACTGGAACTGTGTAGTCTGATCCTGCAGACGATTACTTACTTCCAGCGGACGCCATGCGAAACGTACATTTTCCACTTCGCCTTTAATCTTACCGTCACTTACCAGTTCGTATTCTTTCTTGTCCATCTTCACCAACGGATTCTTTTTGATCCAGTCGATGTATTGGTATGCCCATTCTTTGGCATATTTCTCGTCACCCGATACACGGTATGCCTTACCCATCGGAGTAAACCATTTATGACGGTGCAACTGCCAGCGGAGTTCATTGTCTTTCACCGGCCAGTATTGCCAGTTGATATCTTCTCCGTAGTTGTAAGAAGGCTGGTAACCTTTGTGAACAAAGAATGTATGTTTCAATCCGTCGTCCGCCCATTGCTGTTCTTCTTTGCCGATAGTGATCTTTTTCAGATTAATATCCGGAGTCTTCACATTCGTACGTGCACGGTAGTAGTCGAGCAGTGCTTTTGCGGCATCCTCATCTTTGCCTTCCTGATGTAAGGCTTTTACTTTCTCCAATCCGGGATAGTCCAGGTTGAGAAGCGAGAATACCTCGCTTTTCAACTCTTGGGCATAACCTTGGCCTACGAAACAAGCAAATGTCAGCAGGACGATATATTTCAGAGTTTTATTCATGATATCATTTATTATTCTGCAAATTACAATTTAGATTTGAATTTTCTCAGCTATGTTACTCAATAACTTTCACCTCTCCATTCTCCAATCTCAACTTCTTCAAGTCCATGAATCTCTTCAATGCTTCCAAATAGTAGTAGTCAGCATAATTCAGCGGAGTATCGATTTCAGAACCGTTAGGCAATGATCCGACAGAGTGCATTAAGATGAATCCCTGGTTTTCGCCGACTTTGGCAAGGTATGCGTCGCTTGAAAGGCTTTTCAGAATTTTTTCTGCATAATCCAGATATTTCTTTCCGTCGGGTGCTAAGTTCAATGAATCCTGCGGCTGTTACAGCAGCAGCCGAAGCATCGCGTGGAGTCTCTTCGGTGACAGGAGCATCGTAGTCCCAGTAAGGAATTGCATCGTCTGTTTTCACGCGCTCCATGATCATGTCGGCTATGTTTACGGCAAAGTTCAGGAAGGTAGTGTCATTTGTTTCGCGGTAGCAGGAAGTGTACCCGTATACAGCCCAAGCCTGTCCGCGCGACCATGAAGAATCGTCGTTTTTACCCTGGTGAGTCTGTTTGCGTTCTACTGTGCCGTCGTTGTTATAGCTTACTACATGCCAGCAAGTATAGTCAGGACGGAAATGATTTTTCATCGTAGTGATGGCATGCTTGATAGCGACATCCTTGTATTTGTTGTCGCCTGTCCATTTGCTTACAGTGAACAGAAGGTCCAGATTCATCATGTTATCGATGATTACCGGGAAGTTCCAGCTGCCAAAGTCCCATGAACGGATGGCTCCGATTGAATCGTTGAAACGTCCGCTCAGGTTATCGGCAGTTTCTTTCATGACAGCTTTGATGGTATCGTTAGGAGCCAGACGCTCAGCGTTTCCGTAGCTGCAGTTGATCATAAATCCCAAATCATGTGTACCTTTATAATAGCGTACCGGATTCAGCAGGTTTGTATATTGAATGGCATCCGCTTTCAGTGTATCATTTCCGGTCAGTTCGTATGCGTACCACAGTGATCCGGGGAAGAAACCGCTTGTCCAGTCGTATACTACACATAAACGACGTTTGCCCATTTGTTCGGCAGTAGGTTGCGGACGAAGTGAATCCTGAAAAGTGGAAGGATCTCTTTCTAATTGGCGGCAGAGGAAATCCATGTCATATCCGGTGCGGATTGAACGTGGAAGCTTACCGGTTCCGTCAATTTCTTCTGCTGTAAGTTGTAACTGGGCAGAAGCTACATCCAGCCCTTTCTTAATCCAACTGTAGTCTTCCTTTGGGGTTGTCTGGCACGATGCAAGTGCAATGGCAACCGAAGCAAAGAGAACAAGTTTCTTTTTCATGTTATTCATTTTAAGTGATTGTTTTTAGAAGTTTTGTAACTGATGCAAAAGTAGATGAATGGGTTTAAATTATGTGATAGGATTGTTTAAAAGGCATTCAATACCTGCTTTTCTAGTTTTGAATTTGTCGAAAATGATTTTAATATTCTCCAATATGCCGTGTCACAAGCATATTGGAGAGAGTTTTATTCAGTTACCATTTGGGATTTTGATTAAATTGGATGCACAAGTCCATGTCTCGTTGTGGAATAGGGAACAGCTCATGTTTGCCTTCTTCTGTATAAGTGGCTACTGAATAATTTGGTGATCCTGTACCTTCCCACCAATAACCTAATTCTTTAGCGGTCGCTTGCACTGTTTTATAATAAATACCCCAACGGATTAGGTCTTGACGACGGTGTCCTTCAAATGATAATTCATAACTGCGTTCTTTGCGGACTGCTTCACGAAAACTTGTTTCATCGAGTCCTTGTGGCAGATCGCATGCGCTTGTGTTACTTGGATTGCCATAACCGCGGCGACGTACGGCATTGATTGCATTATATGCCTCAGCATCGGGACCATGTTTCCATTCGTTTAATACTTCTGCATAAAGCAATAATACGTCTGCATAGCGTAAGAAATACCAGTTCACATTAGATTTATCATTGTTGATGAAACTATTTGTTGTTACATACTTCTGAATATCCCATTTTGCAGGAGTATAGTTTTGCTTATTTTTCTGAGCTTTAGTAGGATCAGCATCTTTCTCTGCTGCACTTTCATCTGTATCACTGGCGCCGGCTACCCAAAGAGATTTTTTTGTGTCAGTATATTGGTAGTTGGCTATAGATAAATCACGACGGATATCCGATACATCTTCTCTCCAGTCAAGCACAAATGTATGAACTACTTTTACGTTAGCTGCACAACTTCCGCGTACACCTGCAATAGCGGTTGTTTTAACTCCGTTCCACTTACCGATACGTCCTACCGGATCACTGTTGCCTGATACTGTCGGTGAGTAAAATGATATTTCAATCAAACTTTCAGTCGGGTCCCAAGTGCCATTACAGGTATTCTTCCATAGTTGTTCGTAATCTTTCAACAGTCCATGTTTGCCGGATTCTACCAAAATGCGTGCGGTTTTTGCAGCAGCTTCCCATTTGGATTCATCCTTTACCGGATAGCCAGCCCAGGTAGCATAAACTTTGGTCAATAAGCCTAATGCTGCTCCTTTTGAGAAACGATAGTCGTTGCTTTCGCGATATTGGTCATCTGTCGCATATGGTAAAATGTCGCAAGCGTACAACAAGTCGTCTTCTATGTATTCGTATACCTTTTCTGGAGCTGATTGTACATATGTAGCCGGATTCTGATTTGACATCTGAGTACTTGTCATTAAGACAACATTTCCAAATCGGCGTACTAATTCAAAGTAGAACATACCTCTTAAAGCTCTCGCTTCCGCAATGTATAAGGTGGCGAGTTTTTTGTCAGTTGTAGTATATGATCCTATTTTATTTGAGATACGTTCCAGAAAATCATTTGCTCTGTAAATACCGGTATAAAGTGCTGCCCATGTTTGCTGTACTTCAGACTGAGTGGTTGGGAATGAGTTTGTCGGAATGATACGGAAATTTTCATTACCGCTACCTTCCACTTGTGAAATATCCGTTCCCAAGTTAAAGAGTATGGATAAGTAATATCCATACATGGCATCTAAAGTGTTTGTACGATAAACTCCAAGCAATACGTCTTTTGCTTCCTCCGCATTGTTCATGTAGTTTTTCTTTTCTACTTCAGTTCTGGTTTCTTCCTCAAGTGAACAAGAAAAAGGAAGCAAACACATTACCGACATTGCTATATAGTATATTATTTTTTTCATGTGATATGTTTTATGAATTAGAATTGAAGATCGATACCAAATGTAAATACTCTACTTTTTGGATAAGCACCCCAGTCCAGTCCCGGAGTCATCGGGGTATTGCTTGCGCTGTTTACTTCCGGGTCATAGCCGCTATATCCGCTTACGCAGAACAGATTCTGACCGGTTGCATATAAACGGAGTCTGGATACATGAAATTTACGAGTCCATTTGTGCGGCAAAGTGTATCCTAAAGTTACATTCTTCAGACGTAAGAATGATCCGTCTTCTATAAAGCGGGAATATACATCATTTACAATATATCCATCCTGTGAAGGAACCAGGTTGGAAGTATTTGTCGGGCTCCAACGGTCAGCTACTTCAGCCAGCATATTTCTACGTCCGTTTCTGGATTGTGTAGAATATAGACGAGTTGCATTATATATGTCATTGCCATAGTTGAACTGAAGCATGAAGCTGAAGTCGATACCTTTATAGTCAAATGTATTTGTAATACCACCAAACCATTTGGGCATAGCGTTACCAATTACCGTGCGGTCATTGGTCGTGATTATGCCGTCGCCATCTTGGTCTTTATATTTAACTACTCCTGGTTTCACAGTGCCATATCGTGCATTGTTTGTAACACCTTCTTTCAATATCAGTTGATTGTCTGGCGTAGTATAGAAGTCAGAACTTTGATAAACTCCATCGAATTCATATCCATAAATCAAGCCGAGTGATTGGCCTACAGTAGCAATATAATCATAAGCAGTAAAGTTGCTGTCGAATCCGGAGCGGGCGTACATCGATTCAACGCCTGAAGCTAATCCTTTTAATGTGTTTTTGATAAATGAAATATTGAAGTTGGTTTGCCAACTGAAATCACGTGTCTGAATATTAGTCGAATTTAAGCTTAGTTCAATACCCTTGTTCTGAATCTTACCGATGTTTTGCATCTGTGAATCAAATCCGGTAACATGGGCAAGTGACTGTGCTAATAATAAGTCTTTAGTGTTTTTGACAAAGAAGTCGGCAGTAACATTTAATCTGTTATCAAGAAAACCTAAGTCAACACCCAAGTTGATAGTGCTTGAACCTTCCCACTTCAAATTAGCGTTTTTCAGTTGTTTAGGAGTCAATACAGTTACCGTATTGTTGCCTACGCCATATTTACTAGCTTCGTAAAGATCCATAGAAAGGTAGTTGGAGATACGGTCATTGCCTACAATACCCCAACCCAAGCGAACTTTGAAGTTAGATACCCAATCAACATCTTTCATGAATGCTTCCTCGGAAACACGCCATGCGGCAGAAAATGAAGGGAAGAATCCCCATTTATTTTTGTTAGAGAAAACAGTAGAGCCATCAGCACGAACTGTTGCCGTCAGTAAATAACGGTTATCGTAGTTATAATTTCCACGTGCAAAGAATGATAGCAACATTTTTTCGCTATAGCTGCTTTCTACTTTACTAGGTGTTGCACCCAGACCAAGGTAATCATTTCCTAAGTTATCGAATGGGAAATCCATTGCTTCGCCTAGTAAATATTCAGTGCTTCTGAAAGAAACTTCATGCCCTAACATAACATCGTAGTTGTGTTTCTTAACCTTCTGTTTCCAAGTCAGATTATTGAAGTTCGTCCAACGTACGTCGCGTCCCATTTGTGTACGTCCATAAGGCTTCTGACCGTTACGATAAGCCTCCTTGGAACCATCTTTGTAGAAAATATTTGTACGGTTATTAGTGGTGTTATAGGTTCCGGCAGTTTTAAATGTCAATCCTTTAATAATCTGCCAGCTTATCGAACCATTACCAGACCACATTTCGGCGCGTTTGGTATTTGTTACTGATTCAGTTTGTTTCACTGGATTCACTTGTGCCAAGCTTTCGCCAGATTCGAGCATTTCAGGGTCAATAGCTGAATCAAGAAGTTCATCATCAGTCAGCTTTAATCCTCCAGTAGGACGGGCACTTAAAATCTGCGCTAACATATTGAAACGACCGGAGTCTGCGGATGTACCTACACCTTTACGGTTAGTCAGTGCATAATTGACGGTGATATTGAAAGACAAACTTTTACTTAACTTTTGGTCAAGGCGAAACTTTCCTGTAGTTTTATCGAAACCACTGTTCTTGAAAATACCGTTTTCAATATAGCGTGAGAATGATGCGTTGTATTTAGAATCATCTGTACCTCCCATGATTGACAAACTATGGTCTTGTGACCAGGTAGGATTGAATGTTTCATCCTGCCAGTTAACACCTTTAACACCCATATAGTCATCAAGTGACTGATAACGGTAGGGAATATCATTATCGTCATTTCCCGGCTTGAAGTAGGAGTCTGAATATTTTGAATTAACTTCTCCTTGTAACTTAACAAATTCGTATGGGGAAAGAACGTCTAGCTTTTTAGATATTTTACGATAACTGGCTGAACCATTGTAGGTAATTGTCGGTCTTCCAGTTTTACCGGATTTGGTTGTGATTAATACCACGCCATTAGCGGCACGCGCACCATAGATAGCGGAAGAAGAAGCATCTTTTAAAACTTCAATAGATTCGATATCAGAGTTTGACAAATAGTCGATATCGTCTACTTCAAAACCATCGACAATATAAAGTGGAGAAGAATCTCCTGTCAATGTGCCGACACCACGAATATTGATGCTGAAGCCAGCGCCTGGAGTACCGTCAGTTGAAGTGATTTGCACACCGGCAATCTGACCTCCTAATGCGCCTGCTACAGAACTTGTCTTGAAGCCTTCTACATCTTTGGCGGCGATAGAAGCTACGGAACCTGTCAGGTCACTGCGTTTCATAGTACCATAACCTACTACAACCACTTCATCTAGTGTCTGATTGTCAGGAATCATCTTTACGTTAAGCGGCGATTGACCTGTGAATTTAATTTCCTGTGTCTTATATCCAATATATGAGAATGTAATAACCGCACCTTTATTAGCTTTGATTGTGTAATTTCCATCAAAGTCGGTTATACTTCCCGTTGCGGTTCCCTTAACCTGAACAGTTGCTCCAATGAGAGGAGTATCTGTTTCATCTACAATAACACCTTTTACAGTAGCGTTCTGGGCATGTAAGCTGATCGATATGATCAGTGCCAAGAGGGTGAACAACCCTCTTGCGCTAATTGATTTTATTATATTTGTATAGTACATAACGTGTATTTTTGCATGTATTTATTAGAACTTAGTATCAAACCAAATAAATATCGGAGAAACCCGTGCCCCGCTTGTTGCAGCTTGTGGATCTTTTCCGGTGACGTCATAGGTTATCTGACCAATCATGGCCCCGTTAGCGTAGCCGTCTTTGTTGCGCCACAGATTTGGGTTAATGTGTACTTTGAAGTCTGTCTGGTCAATGTAACCTAACGCTTTGCTTAAATTAGTAGTGTTTTCAAAGTAAGACATCGGTTTTCTGGATGTACCGGCTGTCGCATCATAAGAATTCCACATTTCCGATAAGAAGTTATCTACTTTTTGTGCCAATGCCCCGCTTATATGTGAATCCGGACCTGCTATATTATAGTAGAAGAAGTCACGGCGATAGTCTAATCTGAATGTAGATTTATCTATACCTGCTCCTAAACTTGGAGCTATTGACTCACCACCTCTTGCCGGATTTACCTGGAAGACAAACGGAGTATACTCTAATTGTACATTACTGTCTGAAATCATTGAGAAATGGAAAAATACAGGTTGTTTTACAGAAACTGCCGTTTTTCCTTCTCCGGCTGTTGCGGTAACCATTACCATGCCACATTGTCCTTGTTTTAATCCGGTTATTGTAATCTGTCCGGTAGATTCATTAATAGTCGCTTTTGTATTATTGGGATTATGTTTCAATTCTACTTCCCACTTTAGTGAAGACAAACCATCTTTGGCATCTGTTGCTGTTGGAACCGGTTTTACAGAGTTAAGTTTACCGCCTGCCTCAATTCTGAATTGATCGGCATAGTTTTCAATAGGAGTTAATCCGAGGTTATTTCCGTAGCGGAAATAAGTAAAATAGTTCGGATTTGCTGTGATTGTTAATGTAAATGTAGCAGTCTCTGAACCTTTGGTATTGGTAGCCATAACCTGAACTGTATATTGCCCGACAGGAATTTTGTTTCCCTTCTTAATGGCGATGTTTCCATTCAGATCAAGAGCTAATTCACCTTGAAGGTCAGTTGGCAGATTTACAAATTCATATTTCACTTCATCACCTTTGAAATTCTCATTTTTGTTAATGTCGATTTCTACAGCTTGTACATTGTTTACATCAGCGTATCCGAAGTTAGCTATCGGTTCTATAAATTCAACTGTATTTAGTGTGAATACATTCTCGAATACTACGCCTTCTGGGGAAAATTCATTGATAGCCTTCACACTGATTTGATATTTTTCTCCATCCTTGAATTCATGATGAGCCGCTACAGACAATACGCCCGTTGTCGGATCAATTGTGATTTTATCCGTATTCGGACTAACTGAACTGATACTGTATACAAGCCCTTCCGCAGAACCTTTTAATGCGGGAATATTACTTTGGAAAGTGGTCTCAGGACTACGCTCTCCTTCTTCCTCTATTTTTCCTTCATCAGGAGTGTATATTAATGAAAGTGGGCGGGAAGTTACATTGATTTCCAGCGCATTCTCGAAAATTCCTTTTTCAGGATCCTCTCCAGTTGCGGCAGTTGTCAGTTTGAATGATAGGATGTACTTACCAGGCTGAATGTTTTGATTTCCTTTGATGATGGAAATTTCACCTTTATCTGATACGGCAAAGTAGTCTTCGGGACTTTCTACTGCAACTCCATTCCACATTGCAGAAGCAATGGTGTAGTTTGAAATAGAAATATGATTTCCTTCAGTTCTAATTTGAGAGGTGGGCAGTTCATTGCTGTTTTCTGTGTCGATAATATCTGCATATTCTACCTGCAGTTTCTCCGGATCTGTTTTGATTCCATCAGGCACAGGTTTCATCATGTTGATTTCCACAATGTCGGTATATTCATATCTGTTATTGTTGGAATAACATGCGACAGATAGTTTGTATAGGCCGACAGGAGTATTGCTTGTACTATTTAAAGTGATTTTTCCTGTTTCCGAATCAATGGCGAAGATGCTATCGGAAAACGGTTCTCCATCAAGAGTGATTCTGGTAATGGCAAAATCGTATGGAGCACTGCCTTTGTAAGTCGGGCTACTGATAACTCCTGTCATAGATGGACCGATATCAGTCATTCCTGTATAATAAATGGTAAACTTCGTAGAGTCAGTAGTTTCTGTATCCGAACAGGAACTATTGACTATTGTCACTGCAATTACTATGAGGACTCCTAGTAATCTTGAAGTAATGTTTAGTAATTTAGATCTCATATTTTAAGAGTTATTAGTTTATAAGGTATAAGATAATGTATGTGTCTCTCCATTCACACTTACTTCTACAGAAGCGCTGTTTTCGAAATATCCGCTATCTATGAATTTGGCTGAGATACTGGATGTATCAGTACTTCCATTGACTGGAAGGATAACTGTAATATAACGTGCGGTTTCATCAGCACTCTTATTCATATCGATGGTGTAAGATTGACGTGTGTTGTAAGCCCCGTCTACGAGATAGGCTATACGTCCCGTGAATGGAGAACAGGTTACTGCTTTATTGGCAAAAGTGCGGACTATAATGTTATTATTATTGCTGAATGCTGTATGGACTCCATTTTTATCTGTATCCATAACAACTTCGCTGGCAGTGCCTTCGCAAAGATTGAAACTTAGATTAATAGTACCTTCTGCATTTCCAATACCTTCATCTACTAATACAAAGAATTTTTTGTTTACGTAAAAGACTGCACGACGGTGCTTTAAGTTATCATATCCTTGATTCTCAAATACAACTAATTCAGTCGCTCCTTCCTCTGATTTCAACAGTTTGCCTGCTGCTTTTTTGATATTCTGTTTTCCGATTGATAAAGTATTGTGTTTATCGATACCACGGAACCAGTAACGTAAGTCATTGTCTCCACCGCTGGTATAATAAGTACACACACCTGAATCAGGGAAAAAATTTCGTCCGTTATGGTATAGTTCGAAAGTACCATTATCTGGCTGGTTATGACTATAGGCACTAAGTGAATTAGAAGCATCATTACTCTTGTTATTGCTTAAAATCATGACTGTAGAAGCCGGTGTCCAACCATTTCGTAATACATAATATCCTGCCTGGTCGAATAGCTTCATATCATTATTGGGGGTACGTCCCTGTGCTGTTCCACCATTCCCGGCAGTTTGCATATATTTCAATTCTTCACTATCCGGGAACATTTCCACATATTGCTTAAAGTTCGTATTTTTAAGGACATTACGTGTCCGGCTCCATGAGTCGTTGAACATTGGGACCACATTATCAGAACCCTTGATAAAGTAATTAGGATATGTGAAGTACATCACTACTTCTGCTGCTTTACGCAGTGGTTCTGTAAAATCTGACGGCAATTTACTGGAGAGTTGGTTTGCCTCTGCTAATTTCATAGCCTCGTAGAAATCCGCAACGATACCGATATGATAGTGGAGCGACATTTCCTTGTGCCATCCGTCACTCATAATTTGATTTTGTACTTCTTCGCTAAGTATCTGATATCCTGTATTCATCCATTTCTCCGCATTCTTAAATTCCGGCATTAACGTTCCGGCAGTAGCCAATGCATTCGCTTGTGATATAAGTATGTTACCTCCTGATTCATACGGATAATCTACGAGAAAATCTGCTTGTTCTGCAAATTCTACCAAGAATGTAGAAAGCCATTCCGGAGTAAAATTAACAGAGTTCTTGAAGTATTCAAGCAATTGTACCTGGTCACCGATACGGGTAGATACCTGTAACTGCCACCATGAGGTAGTATTAGGTCCTGTTGTAGGCTTCGGATTGTTTTCTATCCAATTCTTATATACCTCAATCCATGATTGAATGTATTTCTCATCTCCACTTACACGGTAAGCTTTGGCTTGGGGGATGAACCACTGATGGCGATGAAGTTGTTTCTGATATTCATCAGATGCATCTTTCGGTGAATACTCCCAGTTTATACCTCCGTCTTGTTTTACTGAATAGGGTTTCAAGGTTTCCTTATCTTCATAGAAGTTGTTAACATGAAAGCGATAATCTACCAGTGCATAATCAGCTTTTGCCTGCTCTGCTTCTGAGATCGTCACATTAATTAAAGATAAGTTCGGATTAGTAACATTGGTTCTCGTTCTATAGTATTCCAATAAAGCATTGGCTGCATAATAATGTTCGCCTGCCTCGTAGAATTCTTTAACTTTTTCCAGTCCGGGGTAGTTGAGGTTAATAGCCTCGAATACTTGAGGATCAACAACATCGTTTGGTTTGGCATCAGGAAGCAGATCTATATCTACATTCCCTCCGGTTAATAGATCATCATCATCGTCTGCGCATCCACTAAATGCGAATAGCGCACAAAAGCAAATAAAGAAGATGTTCTTCATACTTTATTAGGTTTTATAATTATTAAAAGTGTTATTTTACTGTTGCAAATGTAGCCTCATTAATTAGATTCTTTAATTTAGGTTGTTCATACTTTGTTCAAAAATGATTTTTTTGATATCAAATTTGTTGAGACATATGTTGTTTTTGTTTAAAAGAGCTGTTTATCTCCTGTATTTTAGTTTTTTATGTGTCATAATGTTATGGATTGTAATATGATATGGAATAGGTTCTGTACAATTTAGGTTGTTTGGATGGATGATTTTAAAGTCCGTCATCATTCAATAAAAGAAGAAAAAAACGTGTTTTGAGGTATAATAGTGCGATACCAAATGTGGTATATGGTACAAGGCAGGTGCATTTTTCTTTCGGAAAAAGACAAAAAACACGATTGCTATAAAAGACTCTATACTGTATGTCTAACTACTATCCTTTTGATTTCTTGATATACTCCGTAGGTAAGCATCCGAAGTACTTCTTGAAACTGGTGGCAAAATATGACGGTGTATTGAATCCTACCATAGTACTGACTTCCGCTACCGTATATCGTCCGTCTTTCAGTAGCTTGGCTGCTTCATTGAAACGAATCTTACGGATAAAGTCAATGGTTGATTCTCCGGTAATTGCTTTTAGTTTCAGATGCAGATTAGAACGGCTCATGTTCATTTCTCTGGCGAATTCGTCGGTAGAGAATTCGATGTTATCCATATTCTTTTCCACAATCGCCATGGCACGTTTCAGCAAGGCTTCATCCATTGCATTGAATGTGATTTTCTCAGGTTCTACTTCCAATGATTTGGCGTACTTATCGAGCATCCGTCTGCGTGTACGCATCATGTTCTGTATCTTGGTTGTCAGGATGGCAAGAGAGAATGGTTTGGGGATATAGTCATCCGCACCCATTTGCAGACCTTCCATCTGATCTTTGATATCGGTCTTTGCGGAGAGAATAATAACCGGGATATGGCAAGTCCGGATATTTTGTTTCACGTTCTTGCATAGCTTGATACCATCCATAACCGGCATCATGACGTCGGTGACAATCACATCCACTTCGTTGTCTTTCAGTTTTTCCAGTGCTTCTTCACCGTTCCCGGCTTCCAGTGTGTTGAACAAATCCGCCAGTCCGTTACTCAGGTAACGGCGGATTTCATTATTATCTTCTACGATCAGAATTGTTCCGCGCTTCTTATCACCGGATTCCACAGATTCGTTTTCCACTTTCTCCGTGTCGATGAAATACATTGCTTTCGAATTGGTAGAATACACTTGCTCTTCTTCATTCTGTTCGTTATTGGAAGCTAACTCGGAAGGTTTGTAAACCGACAGATCCTGTGGCAGATAGACAGAGAATGTACTGCCTTTGTTTTCTTCGCTGTCCAGTTCGATGCGCCCATGATGAAGTTCTATCAGACGTTGTACTAACGAAAGTCCGATACCACTTCCTACGTGTTCACTTTCTATCTGATAGAAACGTTCGAATATCTTTCCCTGTTTGTTGATAGGGATACCTATGCCTGTATCGCTGACTTGTAGCAATAGCCAGCCGTTCTCCTCTTTCAGAGTTACGGTAATGCTTTGCCCGCTTTCCGTATATTTAAAGGCATTGGAAAGGAGGTTGTTTACTATCAGTTCCAGATAGTTGGCATCAAAAAGAACTTCTTTGTCTTCCAGTTCAGAGTGTAGAGTATAAGTAATCTTTTTGTGACGTGCCAGTTTATCGTAGAAGAGGAAGTTGTCCTGTATCAGTTGATGAGCGTTTCCTTTTTTCGCTTTTAGTTCGAACACTCCGAGTTCAGCACGGCGGTAGTCCATCAATTGGTTGACCAGATGCAGCAGGCGGTT
>ERZ791864.1468-NODE-1468-length-15684-cov-18.409175_pt1 | contig 15684 bp, 17 predicted proteins | sample MGYA00510282_ERZ791864 | MGnify/ENA primary metagenome ERZ791864 (study PRJEB30046, sample SAMN00792087) | human gut metagenome | study: EMG produced TPA metagenomics assembly of the A metagenome-wide association study of gut microbiota in type 2... | reverse complement strand
AATGACGATAAAACATCTGCAGCATTTCTTCCAAATCGTGACAGCTTAAATACCAACACATAATCAACATTGTCTTTGCTACTTTCTATATCCGCAAGCATCTGCTTAAACTGTGGTCTGCCTTCCACGCTTTTGCCAGATTTACCCTCATCAGAATATTCACCGACGATAAACATTTCCTGATAATCTGCGTATTTTCTAAGCTTGTCCTTCTGTGCATCAAGGCTGTAACCTTCTACCTGCATGGAAGTTGATACTCTTGTGTATATATAGCATTTCTGCTGTTTTTTCATACAAATCACAACCTTTCTGTATATCAAAACAATTCTAATACATCATTAAAGTGAAGTGTTCATATTATGTTTTTCAATTATTTTACATGTATCATTTATTACGTCACTATTGAGTGATAGGTACATTTCTTTATCACCAATTATATAAAACTCTTCTTTTGCTCGTGTTACTGCAACATTCATAATATTAGGATTATCTGTTCCAACTGCCCAATTTGCTGCTCCTATACATTTTTTATCTGCACCCAACACAAAAAATACAATAGGTGCTTCTTTTCCTTGAAAAGTATGTACAGTTCCTATATTAGTAGGCTTTCCTTTTTTATCATATCTTGTAAATTCTATTTTATTTAATTCTTTCGATAATTGATATGCAACATTCTTAAACGGGCTAATCACATAGATGATATCTTTCTTTTGTTTATTAATAATATCCGGATTTTCAACTATCATATTTTTAATTTTATTTGTTAAAAACTCTCCTTGTTCTGCAACATATTTATCTAATGCATATCCCTCAATATCATACCACTCACAAACCCCATCTTTTTTTTCTCCCTGTACCATATTACCACCATATGAAATTTTATTTGCTATATCAAACATAGGATTTTTACATCTTCTATGCACCCATAATGGTATTCCTATCCATTTTTCTTTGCTATTATCTTTATAAAATCCATATTGACTTATTTCATCTATCAATGTTTGCGTAGATGCTGATTCGGACAAATATTTCTGTGACACTCCATAATATTTTCCAAGCATATTAAGAATGTTAGCATCTAATGTAAGAACAGGCTTTATCTGTGATGGATCTCCTACTGCCATAACATATTTACTTCTAAAAATAGCACCTACACTCGCCTGTGGAAGTGCCTGCCCTGCTTCATCAATAAATAAATGACCTATTGTTTCTTTCCCCATATTTGCACACATTCTTGAGAAACTTGCAAAAGTAGAGCCTATAACTGGTATAGTAAGATTTATCCAATTCCACGCTTCGGCTATTATATTTTTGCGTTCTATATAATCTTTTTGTTTACTCCATATAATATAAGCGGCTTTTATATTTTTCACATTTTCATACAAAAATTGTTTCCTAACTTCCATTGCTTTAACAAATAGTTGTGATTGTAACCTTCTGTATTCTATATCAAACCATGGATTGCTCAATTGTAATGTTTCATAATCCGATTCTAGTTGAAGGTTATTTATTTCAATACCACTAAGTTTTTCTTGTATCTTTTCTACTTTAGTTTCCAAACACTCAATTTCAAGACTTTCATTTTGCTTCCATTTTGTAAACGCGACCTGTTCATCTTTTGACTTACTAATAATCTTCTCAATTTCTACTTGAAAACATTGTATTTGTCTTTCTACTTCAATCAGCTTACCATTAATCAAACTTTCGTTGGTAATACTACTTTGTAATTGTTCAGAATACATCTTATTCTTTTCTCTATACTCTTTCTTACTTTTTCGTAGTGAAAAAAATCCCGGTTTCTGAATTTTTAATGCCTCAATGCACTGTAAAATCCTATTATTTTCAATTTTAGCAACCTGTAACTGCATACCCAAATTAATTCTATCGTTTTCTAAATCTTTTATTTTTTCTTTTATATCTTCTATCTTTTTTTTATTTTCTGACACAAGTTGTTCTAAATCATTCTTTTTTCTAATTAGATTACTTTCAAATTTTTGAAGTTTTTCTTTGATTTCTAATTGTATTTTTCTAATACTAATTATTTTTTCTGCGACATTTTGAATCTTATTTCGATAATTATTTACTTTGTCATATAGTGTAATAAAGCCCAAATATATATCATTATTCGGTGTATATTCTTGTTCAAGGTGGTAAACAATATGCTTCAACACAGTAACTATATATTCCATATTGTCTTTTTTTCCACCCTCAATTGAAAAAACACCCCAAAATTTATCCATATCTTCTTTCTTGGTTATTTTTAATCTTTCATATGTTCCTTTTTCATCTGTAATCCATTCTGTTTCTACATATGAATTTGCTATTTCTTTAAAATAATCTACACTAACAATAGCATCTATAAACTCCTTGTCTATTTTTTTCGACAAAGGCAACTCATCAACAATATTTTTAACCGCACCATGATTCGAACTAGCAACTACTATACCTTTCTCAGCTATTGTTTTCGGAACACTACCAATAGATGCATTATCCCAATATTTTGTCAAATCAGTTCCTCTTATATATTTTGAAGACATAGATGCCATTTCATATGCTTGTTCTACAATAAGTTCAGCAAATATATCTTTTAGTAAAGTTGTTTTTCCCGTACCTGGCGGTCCATTTACACTTCTAATCTGCTCATTATCATATCCTATTGATAAATTGACTGCCACCTGCTGCATCAAAGCTAATGAAAATTCAGGATTATCAGGAAACCTTGCAATAGGATAATTTTTGGGTTTTAAAATTCTACAAAATATTTCAGGATTATACATTTCACTCTCTTTACGGCAATTTAAATTATTACGTTCTGTTATAACTCCGGTAATATATTTATCTAGATTATGCGATTGTATCTTTTTTGCTTTTTCCAAATCCGTTATAAAAAAAGAATGTAAATTCGTAGATTCTGAATCAATATTTGTTAAAAGTTGCATTCGACAATTATCAATTAAAATATTATTTTCTTTTAAAATTGATGATATAGCATTATTAAAATGTATTCTATAATTCATATCATTCGAACATACAAACATTTCTCCAAATTTCTTAACTTTTTCTACCTCAAATGCATTAAAATCTTGTTGTTTTGGTATTCGTCTTTTATTTCTTATATAGTAGCTTTCTGTCAAAAATGTCATTTCATTAATAAAATTAAGTTTTTTATCAAAATATAATGCAAAAGAAAATTTCTTTCCTAATGTAATTTCTTGTTCTGTTGGTTTTAATTTATATTGTTCTCTCAAAAAATCTACTACTTCCTGAAATGGAAAAATATCAAAGTAAAGAACAACCCCACTATGCTTATATTTTCCAAACTCTCTCTTATGCATTTCATTTACCAGCATAGAATAGTAATCACTATTCTGCAAACTTCTAAATGTCAAAATATTTTTGTCCTTTAAATTAATGTCACCTTCTGATAAATGTTCTACCATTATCCAAGACTCTAATATATCATTTTTTTTATTCATACATGCCCTCCAATTCATTATATAAGCTATTTTCTTTTTACTTCCTTGAAAACCACTTTAATGCTTTCAAGATATGCTTTTTCGACTGGCGTCAAAGTAATCTCCTGATATTTTCTATATTCCGTTTTCGCTTTCTCCAATGCCTGTTTATGACTTACAGAACCAGCTCCGGTTAAAAGTTTTCTATTTCCTGATGACAACACACTATCCAGCTGCTTTACATAATCATCCATATACATTGGCTTATGCTCAATTGCATTAATTTCAGCCATATCAAAATAACCGGATACAAGATTATTTAATACCTTGAGTTCACTCTCTTCCAGATAATTTTTTGCAATTCCTATATCCTTTAATGCTGGTAATTCTCCGGCAAATGAAGTAAGTCCCATAAATGGCTTTTCTGCATCTGCCCGCTGATATATAACCTCTGCCGCAGTATGACCATGTGCTGCATAGTGAAGTTTATTCTGAACAATTTTAAAGAATCTAACAGACTCTTCGCTATGAGGATTGTAATCTACACTCGTAGCATATAAATCAAGAACCTGACGATACAAGACCTTTTCTGAAGATCTGATATCCCTGATTCTATCCAGTAACTCTTTCCAGTAATTTCCTCCACCATTACCTTTCAGTCGCTCATCATCTATCGTAAATCCCTTAATCATGTATTCTTTTAATCTCTGTGTCGCCCACTGCCTGAATCTTGTTGCAATCACTGATTTAATTCGGTATCCAAGAGAAATAATCATATCTAAATTGTAATAAGCAACATTATATATTTTTCCATCATCTGCAGTTGTTCGGAATTTCCGAACAACTGAATCCTTATCCAATTCCCCTTCTTCGAATATATGCTTTATATGTTCACTTATATTTGATTTACTGCATTGATATAATTCAGTAAGCTGCTGTTGTGTCAGCCACACTGTATCATCTTCTATTTTAACTTCTATATTTGTCTGCCCATCATCAGTCTGATATATAAGTATTTCCCCATATTCATCGGTTCCAATTTTATCTGCCATAAGCACCTCTCTAATCCATTACTTCTTAGTTATGAAATGTGAACACATGTGTTCACTATTGTCCCAACAAAATTTTATCATCATTCCAACCTCTGTTCAACCATAACTTTTTCCATTATACAATGCAAAATAAAAGAGACTCCACTCGCCATGAATGAAGCCTCCTGATATATGTATGCATCCTACAGCATATTATCTGCAGGATGCCGGCTGCCTACGCAGCCTTTTTGTCCAGAAGCTGTTTTACTCCACCTAAGTAATAACAGAATCTGTCAAATTGTTTCTGCCTGCTTACTTTCTCGTCATCAATTGAATCCTTGATCATCATGCACATCTCTACTTCATCTCTTATCTGTGGTGCGTATTTAATAATCATGTCTGCAAGAAAGCTGCAGCAGCGTTCAAAATCCTTGTTCATTGCCAAGCCTCCTCAAAATATAATCCTGTGAATGATTCACAGAACATATTTTATCGCAAGACTTTTAAAAATGGAATAGATTTTACCAAACGGCAGTTTTCAAAAAAACTTATCTGTCAAAGATTAATTTTTCCCACGGTTCATATCCTGTCATGTAGCCGAATTCTTCCTCATTCCTGAATCCTTCAAGAAGTTTTTCTTTTACACTATCTAATATAGCTTCATCAATATCCCTGAATTTCATATGCTTATATAAATCGGACTTTCTAAAATCATACATAGTACCCACGTTATCAAGAAGATGTTTTACCACCTTATATGTTCCCTCTACATCTTTCCCTGCACATACAATATCAAGCATTGGCGAATACTCATTATATTTTCCCATTTCCAATGTATGAGCAACTGCCTGTACTTTCCCTGACAGAAATCTCGCATAACCGATATCATTTTCCCGCAATGCCAGTCCAGCCATTGTGGAAAGCACAAAATTAAGTGTACTAAAACCGGAAAAAATAACATTTTCATATTTCTCATATGCTTCTTTGATTTTTCCCTGCTCCTGGAGTAATCTTCCCTGATAATAACTTTTCATAGGATCGTGTTCTGAAAAATAGTCCAGATATTTTTCTGCCTTGGCGTAATTCTTCTTACGTAAATAAAATCCAAATAAGGAATCTGCTGCATGATGCTGTATCTCTTCATTCTCATCATGTAGTGCCAGCTCATACCATGCGTTAATCTGCTTATCATATTTTTCCGGATTCGTGCATTTATCCGTTATTCTTCTTGCATCAAGCATTACCGCAGCCTGCCAGATAAGCATGTTACAATTCGGATATTCCTTTATAAGTCTCAATGCCCATTCATAAGTCTTTTCATAGCCTTCTTCTGAAAACATCCTGTCCATCTTCCTGATAATTTCTTCGATTTCAGTATCTGAAAGATATTCATGAAAAGAAAGTAATGTATCAAGCGAAATATCAAACAATCTCGCAATTGGTGCCAGCAGTTCAATATCCGGCTTGGAATTACTATTCTCCCATTTGTTTACAGCCGGTGTCGTCACGCCTAATCTGTTTGCCATCTCCTCCTGCGTCATACCAGCTTCTTTTCTATATTTTTTTATAACAACGCCTATATCCATTTGCTTCATCTCCTATAAAATTCAAAAGCTTTTGTATACTCAGCATATCAGATTCATATAGATTGCACAATTGAACAGTGTTTAATTTTCATTCAATTTAATTAACCATCAAGAAATGTTGCGTGATTAATCTGCTATTTTGGCTGCTTTGATACTTCTTAGGTTGACGGCTAGATACGCATTAGAGATGTCTCCATCCAAATGCTGTTCTAGCAAGGGATTTTTCCCTTGAACCCTTTGTTTATTATATGTAGTGGCGCTTTTTGCCACCATTTTATCATTTTGGTGGCGCTTTCCGCCCCCACTTTACGATTTTGACGGCGCTTTTTGCCACCACTTTTTATGTTCTGATTTTATTGTAATCTTGTTTAGATTCTAGATTTCAAAAACGGGGGCGCAAAATGGAGCCATTTTTGAATTCCGGTGAAGTTTAGATTTACCATACATACAAATTATAAGTTATTTACTTCTCTTCATACTTTTTAACGATAACTAAACTATAAGCAGCCATAATTACAATTGTTTCCACCATCACACCAATAACCGACAACAGAACGTATGGTGTATTTTGACCTTCTAACAGCGGAATTCCTAATATAACAAAAATGATTCCATAGATTATAAACAATAGTCCGCTCGCACGATTGTAACCTTTCACATCTTTTACTTTTATTGTTTCGGTATTAGCCCAGAATCCAACGGGATTCTTAGAAAACATATCTTTTATTCCTAATCCAATTATAAACACTCCCAAAAGTGACCATATAACAAACCCAATCATATTGTTTCTCCTTACAAACCGCATTAAAACCATAATGAGACACATTCTTGTATTTCCCAAAATCGAGATTTACTAATTCTACAAATTCCGATTGAACAAACTCATTTTATTTCTGCTGAATCATCTTAAAATGCTTCAATGCCTCCACAATTGCTCTCTCTTTATCCTCCGGGCACTGTGGTTGCCTACTATCTTCATTTTTAGGTAAATTATAATTCTTCCCAACCTCAATTCCACATTTTCTCTTTACCTGTGAAATATACAGATTGGAAACCTTCATGCCGGCATTATGTTCAGCCACATACTTCTTTATCTCATCATATGTAGCCTTAGTCTCTGCAGATGTTATATCCATATCATCAAGTTCAATCGTGACATTAATATAATCATCCGGCTTTTGTTTCAGTTGGGACAAAAGAACAACCGTCTCAACGGTATTACCTTTTTCCCACAAGAGCCGCCTTACCTCTTGACCATCCCGATATATTGGGAAATTAAACTCTATCGACTTCAAAGGCTGCTCTGACTCCCCATTTGGATATATCTGAATTTCTTTTATAAGATAAGTAATAAGGCTTTTCTTTTCCTCGTCACTTATTATATCATAGAGCTTTCCGAAATTCAGCATAAGCTTGTAAATATTGTCCAGAGTGATTGTTTCCATTTCGATAGAACTTTTTCTCAGCTTTGCATCTTCAATCCGTTCTTCCAACTCTACAATCGTATCATACAAGGCATCAAGTCTTAAAGTCATGTCGTGGATTTTCCTTTCTCTGAAACGAGCATCAATAGGCAGATTATCAATCTCTCGTTCCAGACGGGCTTTATTCAAATCTACTTCTTTCAGCTTACTCTTGTAATTGGCAAGTTCCTTATCAATAGCTGTTGTATCGGTCTGTACGCCAATACGCTTTTCAATCTCTTTTGCAAAATACTTATCGCTTACCAATTCCTTAACAGCTTCAATTACAAGTGGCTCAATATCTGTTTTTCTTAGCGATGCTTTATAATCACAATGATGTCCTCGCTCCTGCTTATTTCTACCACAAATATAATAGTAAACCTCTTTGTATGTGCCGTCTTTATTTGTCCAAGCGTGTTTGTTCGTATACATTGAACTTCCACAAAGGGGACACTTTAATATCCCCGTCAAAAGGTGTGACCTATCCTTACCGATTTTGGATGGCTGTTTAATTCCTGTTGCCATACGCTTTGCGTGAACCTTTTGCCACAATTCCTCGCTGATAATTCCTTCATGTTGTCCATCTTCCAGAATGTAATCCTCTGAATGAACCTGCTTATATTCATTTTTTGTACCTTTTACCTTTTCTCGTGTTCTTCTGCCATAAGCAATCTTTCCACAATAAACAGGATTGTCTAATATCAACCGTATAAAATGACTGCTCCAAGTTTCCAATGTGCCGTTCTGACGAGGTATCTTCTTTATACCTTGAAGATTAAGATATTTTGCTACTCCGCCAAGTCCTATATCAGAATTAGCAAATTTATCAAATATAATTCTGATTGCTTCAGCTTCCGTTTCTTCTATCAAGAGCTGATTGTCTTTCAGATAATATCCGTATGGTGCAAATCCACCATTCCACCCACCTTGTCGTGCTTTTTCTCTCCGTCCATTCATTGTCTGTTCAATGATATTTTCTCTTTCTATTTCTGCAACCGCAGACAAAACAGAGATTAAAAGTTTTCCACTTGTCTGTGACGAGTCAATTCCTTCTTCAATACAAATAAGATTTATTCCATAAGATTGTACAAACTCTAATGAATTTAGAATATCCGCTGCATTTCTTCCGAAACGGGAAAGTTTATAAACCAGAATATAGTCTATCTCCAATCCGTTTTTTATATCGGAAAGCATTTTCTTAAATGCAGGGCGTCCTTCAATAGATTTTCCTGATTTACCTGCATCCTCATAGATACCGACAATTTCCATTTCTTCTCGGTCAGCAAATCGTTTTAATCCGTTTTTTTGTCCTTCAAGGCTATATCCGTCTACCTGCATTTCGGTACTTACTCTCGGATACAGGACACATTTCTTTCCTTCTCTGTTCATCGTACCACCTCCATAATTTTATAGGGAAATGTGATATGTAAGGCTGCGTAGCTTACGCAGCACAATCCAATTCTTGCAAAACTGTCTTTCCGTATTTTTCAACTATCTGCACCATAACATTGATAAATGAATTAAATACTTCGTTTTCATCTTTCATCTGTTCATTTTGCAATTCTGAATTTTGGATATAGTTTTCATTTCCCATAATGAGTACCTCCGCTATAAAACAAGCGGCTGTACTCTAAATTATAGAAATACAGCCGCATTTTTACCAATGTGCAAATTTATCGTTCTCGTCCCTTTTACACATCTGTTGCCTTCGTTTTCTCCAATGCAACACTAATGGCAAGAGCCTTATCAACCCTTTCCACTATATTGTCTGGTATCATTCCCAAATACTGCTTTAGTCGCTGCTTATCAATCGTTCTTACCTGTTCAAGCAAAATGATTGAATTCTTATCCAAACCTTCAAAATCATTGATTAAAGTGTGTGTCGGTAATTTTGCTTTAGTGTGTATTCGGCTTGTGATGGGTGCGACAATGACCGTAGGGCTATGCTTATTGCCGACATCGTTTGAAATGATAAGTACAGGTCTTGTTCCGCCTTGCTCCGAGCCGATAACAGGATTTAGATTTGCGTAGTAAATATCTCCACGCTTGATTTTTCTTTCCATTATGTTTGACCTCCCAGATTTATTTAGGCAGGTATGTTCTGCCTATGTAGGCAGCCAAACAAAAGGAAGTATTTAAGGTCGGGAGAGTATAAGCAAAATCTCTGTTCCTATGACTACCTTTTATCTGGCTTTATGATAGGAGCATTTCAATTTGTCCTCGACACCCCGAAATGCTATGGGAAGTCGCCAAACGGTCAGTAGCGAACTGACACCACGGGAGTTCCACCCCTCTGACGGTCTGCCAGAGCCGCCCTCATTGCCTGCGACGGTTTTATCACGCTCGGACTGTGACTGGACGGGAGTATCATTATCCTCTTTGTGGGTTATGGCGAAATCGGGAGCTACCCGATTTTTTGAGTCGGTAAGATTGGCTCACCACCTTTCAATCGCTCGCTGCCTGTCGGCAGGTCTTGGCGTACCGCTGCACACGCTTATGCTCATCACAATCACAAAGAGAAAGTATTTGGCGAATGGGTATTCACTTGTCAAGGAACGCCCCCCGTTTTCGCCACACAAAGGAAAACAGGGTAAGAGGTTTTTGTCCTCTCACCCTGTAGCCCGTGGGAATATTCGATTTTCCCCTCTACTCAAAAAACTTTTTTAATTTTTCTTTGAGCCTGTCCATTCGTCTGTAAACAGCTTTTTCAGTAATATTCAGACACACCGCAATTTCACGGGTTGAATATCCTTGTATCTTCATCAAAGCAATCTGCAATGTAAGCCTGTCTACCTTAATCAAGATTTGATATAGGCATTGATTTTCAATGCTGTCCAGAAAATCCTCAACCGTTTTCACTTCGGGTTGCGTAGTATCTTCGGCAAGTTCATCAAGATATGTACCTGTTTCCTGCACTCGCTGATAATACCGTCTGTCTGAATTAAAAATCGCCCAATCGTGAATACGGAGCTGTTCTATATCGTCCTCAGTAACGCCTAAGTTCCGCAACTGCTTTTCCTCGGCTTCTTTCCAGAGCCGCCATTTCTTTTCTTCTTTGGCTTTGTTGTATGCCATATCGTTTCCTCCAATCTGAATTTTTGAAAAATCCAGATTGGCAGGCGGTGAACGGCAACCGACAGAAAAGCAAAAAGCCGCAAAGGTACTAAGACCTCTACGGCAATAAGCATAATTATTTCTATATTTAAGAGATGTAATCTCTACTTGTAAAATGTAAGAGTGCCACGAGTGAGTGATGATTTTTTCTAAAAGATAATCTTCACTCCACTGTGACACTCCGTAAATAGTAGCTGCTTCTGATGAGCAGCATTGCGGTCATATTCGACCATCGCATAAAAAAATTCCTCCAAACTCGAAAACGGGTTCGGAGGGAAGTTGAATTTTCGTCTGGGCGTGTTTATACTGCCCACCAAAGCACCGTTTTTTTTATTTGGTGGGCTTGCTTCATATTGATTTTAAAGCTTATCTTACTTGATGTTTTGAAAATGCCTTATGGGAAATGATTGAACCTATTACTACTAAAGCAATCGCAACAGGAATAGACCATACTGCATAAAGCATACCATTGTGCATTTGTTCAACAGACATTATGGAAATATACTGTGAATAGAAAAGGGGCATCAGCACAATAATTCGATATAATGCACTTGTTTCAGAGATAGGAAGCATTATCGGTATCACATGAATAGCTGCTGAAATTACAAACGCTATCATTTGACTTTTACAAACAGCAGACAGAATTAAAACTATTCCTGTTATACTGATTGCACTCATAAACGCCAACAGGATTTGATACTTTAATACTGTTCCGCAAGTAATATTAAACGGAATATACCCTTCTAAAAAATCTATTGGAGCAAAAAGGATAGAGCAGTCCAGCCCCTCTGTTCCATAAATAGCAACCGCAATAAGCAAATTGAAAATAACAACCAAAGTCGTTATGAAAACGGCTGAAAGTAAACTTGCTAATACTTTTGCTGTGGCACATTTTGTCTTTCCGTATTTACTTGTCAAAATAATGTTATCCACTCCACCATACTCGCCAGAGAAAACAGGAGCAATTAGCAAAATAATTACTAATGAAAGGACAATAAAAATCTTCGCCATATTTTGGCTTGTACTAAGCCAACCGTTTACATACCCAACTTTTATTTCTTTATCGCCAAATACATCTGCTACGCTTAACCCGTTCCAATTTCCATCTATATCAGCAAAATGGGAGAATACAGAAGACTGCAAAGCATTTTGATAAATGTATTTTGCGTTCATTCCATGTAAATCTTGAGTAGGCTTAAACTCAGACATCATCTGCTGTACTTTATTGTCAGTTAACTTTCCCTCATACTTCAATGCAATTTGCTTATCAATTTCTACCGCAGCTTTTCCAGTTTCCTCTGCACCGTTTCCGTCAAATGCGTACATACTGTGAAGCGTGGAAAAAGACAGTATCAAGGACAATAGTAATACGGCAGCAACAGAAATAACCGCAAAGCGTTTTGTCAATATTTTTCGTAATTCAAACTTGATTAGATTTTTCATTATTCGTTCACTCCTTTAAAATAGAATAGATACAAATCCTCTAATGTAGGTTCTACCTTTATCGCATTTTCCATAGGCGACTGTTCAGAAATCACACGCAGAACCGTACAATTATTTTCAATGTTTCGCAAATTGCTTATATTCAGAGTTTCAGAATATTGCTCCGCACGACTGGTCGGAACTGTACATTCCCATACCTGTCCGTCAATTTCTGTGGTAATTTCCTGCGTTTTTCCAAAATGGAGAATCTGACCGTCTTTCATCATAATAATGTCCTCAGCAATAAACTCGACATCAGAAACAATGTGCGTAGAGAGAATAACTATTCTATCTTTAGAAAATGCACTAATCAGATTACGAAAACGGACACGCTCTTTTGGGTCAAGACCTGCTGTCGGCTCATCTAAAATTAAGATGCGTGGATTATTCAACATCGCCTGTGCAATACCTAAACGTTGTTTCATACCACCAGAGAAAGTTTTGATTTTGAGGTTTCTTTTCTCTGCTAAGTCAACAGCTTCCAACAATTCTGTTGCTTTCTTATGAGCTTGTTTTTCACTCAGTCCTTTTAATGCCGCAACATACATAAGGAAATCCCAAGCTGTAAAGTCTGGATAATATCCAAACTGTTGCGGTAAATATCCCAATAAATTACGGTACTTCTCTCCGAGTACAGATATGTTTTTCCCATCCAAAGTAATTTTCCCAGAGGTCGGTGTCTGAATATCGCAGAGTAACCGCATAAGGGTAGTTTTTCCCGCACCATTTGCACCAAGCAAACCGTAAACGCCATTTGATAATGAGAGGTTCAAATGGTTTACGGCTGTTTTTGAGCCATATTGCTTTGTTAGTTGAATTGCTTTAAGTTCCATATCAAAAACTCCTTTCGTCTTAGGGAGCAAAAAAATACTCTCCATGTGTTTACATAGAGAGTATAGAATGCAATTTTCTACTTTTTATCTACTAATCGAGAGATTTGAAAAAAGCAGTCACTTTTGCTCCGATTGAGCAATTTTCAATTTTCAGATAACCACCGTGATGTTCACATAAAATTTTACAGATATACAGCCCAAGTCCGAAATGCTCAGAGTGATTTTCTTCTTCCGTAAAATATGGATTGGTTGCTTTGCTTAAAATATTTTTTGAAAAGCCACATCCATTGTCTGAAACAGAGAGATAAAAGCCATCATTATTACTTGTGTAAGTGATGTTTACCTTTGATGTTGCGTATCGGATTGCATTTGAAATCAAATTATTATTAACTTGTGAAACAAAAGTATAATCAATGCCAATAGGAATATCGGAAATGTTATTTTGAATAGAAAGAGTTTTTCCACTTTGCTCACACAAAATTCTTGCACTATCAGCTATTGCGGTCACATAACCGCTTATATTAGACTTGTCACTTATGGGTTGAGCATCTTCTAAACGACGCAAGTGGCTCATACTATCAACATATCTTTCCAAACGGAAAATATGTTTTCCCATTGTTACAGCGGTGCTTTTGGTTATTGGGTCATGGTTGGACTGTAAAATTTCATTATACCCTTTTAATACGGTAAGTGGAGTACGTAAATCGTGAGCAAAAGCAGCATTAAGTTGTTTTCGTTCTTCCATTTGCCGCCACATTTCAGAGAAATTATTAGCAAGGGTAAAACGCATTGTTTCAAATGATGAACACAATTCTCCTAATTCATCTTTGCTGTCATATTTAATTGAGAAGTTTAAATTATTATTAGAAATCATTTCAGAAGCGGCTTTTAATTCTGTAAGCGGTTTTTTAACTTGTTTCTATAGAATAACAAGGTCGCCGTAATAATACATAACGCTGAATAAATCGGAGTTGCAATTATTGGGGCAACTTCACATATTGAAAGTAACCGTTGGTCTTTTTCAGACATTGCAACAGGTGCAACTCCAATATAATTGCCATCACCGAGTCTTTCTCCATTTTCATTTGTTAAATAATATTTTTCTCCTGTTGGGGGATATTTGCTTTCAATCGTTTTTGTAGCATTATTGCACAAAGTAGCTGTTCCTGCACTTAATAGAATGGCAAGAATTACAAACGCTGAGATATAAAGTATTATACTTTTTCGCAATGACAGGTTACACCACATTTTCTTTATCTTATCCACTTATATCCACACCCCCAAACTGTTTCAATATAAGATTTATTTGTGTATGCTGCAATTTTTGTTCGTATTCTGCGAATATGCTCGGCAACAACACTACTATCTCCCTCACTGTCATATCCCCAAACTCTTTCATAAATTCTCTCTTTATCAAAAACTTGTCCTGCGTTTTGAGATAATAACTCAACAATGTCAAATTCTTTTTTTACAAGACCAATAGGTTGGTTCTGTATATAAACAGTTCTTTCAGAGTAGTCAATTAAAAGTTCTCCTGAAAACTTAACTTTTGTATTCGTTTGATGTCGTTCTTCTCTTCTTAAATGTGCTTGCACTCTGGCTTCAAGTTCAACAAGAGAAAACGGCTTAACAATATAATCATCACCACCTACGGAAAATCCTTGTACCTTATCATTTTCTTCAATACGGGCAGTTAAAAAGAGTATAGGGCAAGAAACATAATCCCTAATTTTCTTGCAGACTTCCATCCCATCAAGCTTCGGCATATTTATATCTAATAAGATTATATCTGGTTGTAATTCTGCTAATTTGAGGGTTTCTACTCCATTATAAGCAGAAAAGACCTCATAGCCCTTGCTTCTAAAAAATCCTGTAAGCATTTCAACTATATCAACTTCATCATCGGAAATTAAAATCCTGTACCTCACATATAACACCTCCATAATAAACACTAACGAAAAATTTTCAATTTTTCATCAACTTTTTTCTTGCATCAGCAGGCTTTTCAGCATTTTTCGGAATAAGCCACACACGGTTAATATTCATAACCCCCTCAATACGGTTTCCTTTACAAAGTCTTTGTACCCATCTTAACGATACGTTCCACTTTTCAGCGGCTTCCTGTGCTGTCATATATTCAAACATATCTGACCTCCTAAGGTGTACTGTATATATTATAGCCGTTTGAACGAACAGTATCAAGTGTGCAATTATGAACTTTGACCGCTTGTAACAAGAGATTTTATATCCTAATATCAGAGATTTCAAATCGTTCTATAAGAACTCACATTTCTGTAAAATATAATAGTAGCATTTTGCAGATACAAGGTGGTGAGTTTATGGACACAAGAAACAATGATTTTGACTTCGATTTTACACCGATAGGACAGGCAATCAAGAAAGCAAGGACAGCAAAAAGTATGACCAGAGAGCAGCTTGCTCGTATTGTAGATTATGACCCAAGACATCTTCAAGCGATTGAAAATGAGGGACAAAAGCCAAGTCTGGAGCTGCTCATTCAGCTTGTGACAATGTTCGGTGTATCGGTTGATGAATACATATTCCCAGATAATGAGGTCAAAAGAAGTTCCGTCCGCAGACGCTTAGACGCAGAACTCGACAAACTAAACGATAAAGAGCTGTCCATAGTTGAAGCAACTGTCAGCGGACTATGTAAGGCAAAAGAGCCAGAGGAATAAACCTCTGGTTTTTCTTTTGCC
>ERZ791864.1466-NODE-1466-length-15738-cov-2.554805_pt1 | contig 15738 bp, 8 predicted proteins | sample MGYA00510282_ERZ791864 | MGnify/ENA primary metagenome ERZ791864 (study PRJEB30046, sample SAMN00792087) | human gut metagenome | study: EMG produced TPA metagenomics assembly of the A metagenome-wide association study of gut microbiota in type 2... | reverse complement strand
TCCGCTGATGGCTGCCGTTTCCTCCATATTGCGCATGCGTGCCAGTCCGGTATAAGGGCGCACCGTGATTTCCAAGGTATTATATGCATCTCGTTGCGCTGCCAACGGTGAGTTTTTGGCCGCACGGACAGTAGCCAACAAATAACTGACATACGAATCGCGTTCGGCATCCAGTTTCAGTAAATCCTTTGTTTCGGCGTTGGCCGTGGAACGGTTCACCAGGTCTTCCATTTGTACCAACTTCGGCTTGATGCTGTTCACGATGTTTGTTACTGTCAGTTTGGAAATACTTCCTGCGGTGAGGAGTGTCAGCACACGATTCATGAAATTGGTGTACTCAGTGTTGTTCAGTTGTGACAGTGTGATACCGTCTGCTTTTTGATAACTTCCCATAATTTTTTCTTTCGGGATTCATACTTGTTCTATCTATCTCTGAAAAATTCGAAGTCCGGACAAGCCCGCGAAATGGTTGCTGTAAATTCGTGGACGTTTTGCATACCTGTGAAAGCATTTTTTTAAATTTGCAGGCGTTTTTCAAGCTTGCAAAAGCGATTTAAAAAGTTTTCCGGCATTTTACAAGCTTGGGAAAGCGTTTCTGGAAGTTTGCAGGCATTCAGCAGGCTTGGGGAAGCGTTTTGAGAAGTTTGCGAAGGCAAAGATAACTAAAATCAGCTGATTTAACGAACAAAAATTCACCAATTCCTGCCGTCTTCTCAAAGAAAAGAGGGAGGAACCGGTGAATTTCTATGGTTTTCGATGCCGAAGCATCCTGTGATTCATCTCCGATGTAATTATCCCTGCACCGAAATGCAAGGTTCTTATCGAAGGAAGTTGAGTTTTTTATTCAGCCAGCGGGTCAAAAGTACCGTTTGCGCCACCGTTGTTGTAATCTCCCCAGCCGATGGTTTGCAGCAATGTACTATTATTACCCTGGATACCTTGATGGAAACCAAGGATATAATACCTTGGAAGGAACGCGATATACAATGGAGAATGGCTATCATCATAAGAATCGCCTTTCTTTGTCTTACGGGTCAAATAATTTGAATAAAATTCTTTCAGCCTATCCTGTTCGCTGGCAAGATCCTTTCTCAAATCCATTGCAGCCGGACGGGTAATTCCAGCTTTTACTAACGGATCGTCGTCAACATTTGTTCCACCAATGCCACCGTTTACAGTTGTACGGAATTCAAGATTCTCGCGACGTTGTCCGTTGAGTGGCTTAAAACCAAGATATGTACATGTGTTTCCACCCCAGCCAGTCAGTTTCCAAGTAGCAGGCGCACCTTCAGGAAGTTCTATGCCGCCATCAAACAACATCCAGCGACGCATATCATCGAAACGTTTTCCTTCGTATGCCAATTCAATTTGACGTTCATACATGATAGCTGCCATACATTTAGCTTGGTCACCGTCCAAACCTGCTTCCAATCCATAATTATTTTCAGCTTTATAACCAACACGAGCACGGATTTTTTGTAATTGATCAACGGCAACTCCCATCTCACCCGCATTACATGCTGCTTCTGCATAATTAAGTAATACTTCCGCATATCTAATCTCCATATACGGCGCGGCAGAACGTGTGAATCCCCCGGACTTTTCATCATAGACATAACGGGCAATAGCATTCACATCTCTGTCATCAGAGCGTTTACGTACATAAAAACCTTTTACATCATTAAGGAGACCATCAGCGCCATAGGTCACACTGCTATTGGCTTCAATATCATCTACATAAGCTGCATCCGTATACCAGGTATAGTTCCAAAGTTCATAATCAGGACCATTGTGCGGGTATCGGTTCCCTTGTGTCGTAGGATTACCGACAAACGACCAACGAACTCCCGGGAAAGCGAATGTACGATAGAAGCGCGGATCACGATCGACGAAAGGAAATTCGCGATAATAAGGTATATCTGATTTAGTTAACGTATTGTATGTTTCACAAGTTGCAGGTATCTTGCCGTCAGACATAGGAAACATATCTACCAACATGGCGGAAGGTGTTTTGCCACCTCCTCCTCTAGCATTGTACGGCCGGATGCCATTTTCCCATGTATTATTCTTACGATAATCAGGAACTCCTTCCGTCAGCGTGTTGTGTAGTGTTACAAATACAGCTTCTTGACTCGGCACTTCAGTAAAAAGATTAGCCCAACCGGAAGCGTTCACACCGGGATTACTTTCATTAGCCAAGCCATATCCGGCAGCTGTCAGCACGTCAATAGATCTTTTTATATCATTGTAAGCCTGTGTCCAACGAGACAAATCATTGGAGCGATTAAATAACGGACTGGCATATAGTACACGTACTCGACCCAACAAAGCCACTGCTGTACCGGAAGTAACACGACCGTAATTATCACCAGACATCCATTGTCCGGCTCCCGTAAAAGGTGCTAACAATGTTTCAGCTCTCTCCAAATCGTCACAAATAAATTTGAAACAATCCTTTGCGGAAGAACGGGGAACAACAGAACTTTCAACAGGTTCCTGTACTTCCGTAATGATGGGCACACCACCATACCATTTCACCAAATTATAATAGCACCATGCACGAAAGAAGTAAACCTGCCCTAACAACTCATTCTTTTCTTCCTGCGAAAGCGTGCTTCCTTCAATGCCTGCAATGACATCATTAATATTACGAATACGTCCATAAGCGGAAGTTATAGGATCACCTTTCGTTCCTTCAAAGTAATCAGGTACAGGATTATTTCCGGTTTGATAAGTCAACGGCTTGAGTGGATCGACAAAAGCACTGAATCCACTATATTCTTCAGTCGACTTAGATTGGTCGTCTGCTAAACCGGTACTGTTATACATTGAACTGGGAGTAGCCTTAGGATCTGGCAGACATACTCTATAAACATCTGCTACACGTCCCAGTGCACCACTCCAATAATTATAAGCATCGGCAGTAGTGCTGTCAAAGTTCTGCTTGTCTTGCATGAACTGGTCGCTACAAGAAGTAAACGCAGTCATCGCCCAAAAAGCTACGCTGATACGGAATATATTTTTTCTTTTCATTTTACTGTTCTTTTAGAATGTTAAATTAACACCAATCGTGAATTTACGCAGGGTAGGATAATTCCCATAAGTAGTCATCGGATCAATAAAATTATCCGGATAAGGATTATAGAAACTTAATAGATTCTGTCCTGTAATGTTAAAACGGCAACTTTCGATACCTATCATTTTTGTATATTTTGACGGTATACGGTAAGCTAATGTAACGCGATTCAGTTTGACACGTGTTCCGCTTACTCTCCAGAAAGAAGAAGTTACTGCATTCACGCTGCCCCATCTCAAGTTCGGATATTTTCCATTGCGATTGGCTTTCACCACTACATTACCTGCTGCATCTACTACGTCGTTATACACAAACATATTGTCTGTAGTCCAGAACGAAGGCATATTTGCATATTCCAAATCATTATACTTATTAGCCGATGTTCCTTGGTTTCCTAAAGAAATTGCATCATCAGGCAAGAAACTATAACCACCCCAGCTCGCATTAAACTGAGCTGTCAAAGAAAGCCCCTTCCATTCTGCGTTCAGGTTCATTGTCATGCTGTAAGGATTGCTTCGATTAGATAACCGTACTTGGTCATCTTCAGAGCTAACCACACCATCCGGTCCGGCGTATGTACCATCATCTTGTCTGGCTCCACGCACGTCTTTATAAATCAACATACCCGGTTTTACATCTTCTTTAACGTTACCCATATAGGAAGTAATATTGTACTTGGCAAAATACTCGTCAATATCCTGATAGCTGCGGAACATACCGATACACTGCATACCCCAGATGCCTTGATCCAAACGATCACCCTTCTTATAGCTCTTATAAGTAGGCTTCTGATCCCAGTCTCTTACCAAAATCTCATTATCACTATACCCGGTGTTCAACTGAATTTTATACTTAAAATCCTTACCTATCTTGTCTCTCCATGTAGCAGACAGTTCGACACCATAAGTATTCAATTCTCCATAATTCACTTTCGCAGAATTAGCTCCCACTGTAGATGGAACAGAGGCATTATAACTAAGCAACATCTCACGGTTCCATTCATAGTAAGCGTCAATATTGAATGATAAACGATTATCGAGAACATTGAAATCAAGCCCCAAATTACCTTTATAAGATTTATCCCAATGAGCATCCCGATTGATTGCTGCATTGTTTTTATTCATTGTGAGGTGACTACCGGCATTGGCCTCTGTACTAGTGCCAAATACTGGCCCTTTATCCTTATCTGTTCCGTAAGTCTGCAACCATTGCCATGCTGTTGTATTATCACGACCGGTCAAACCAAAAGATGCACGCAACTTTAAGTAATCAATCCATGTAACGTTCTTAGTAAACCATTCTTCTTGTGAAACCACCCAACCAGCAGATACTGACGGGAAAAATCCCCAATAATTTTCAGGAGCAAACTTGGTGGAAGAATCCGAACGAAGCAGGAACTCCAGTAAATATTTGTTATCATAAGAATAATTCAAACGACCGATATAAGATAAATTACCCGACTCAAAACGAGTGAATTCTGTACTAGGAGTACTATTCCAGTCTACCGAATTAGATTGTCCTGTCGTAAATTCGTATGGGTTAGTAACCATACCGTACAAATATTCTGTTTCTGATTCAGACTTTTCAATGGAGAATAAACCTCCTACAGAATGTAGTCCGAAATCCCTATTATATGCTGCAGTAAAGTTCATCTGATAGTTATCCGAACGAGTCATGGAACGAGACAAATATCCAGTAATATCACTTGTACTGGAGTTAACCACCGGTTTTCCACTATTTGCCAAATAAAAACTAGTATTTTCAAATGCACTGTTATCCGCTCCTTCAATTGGAGTATACAAATGTTCTCCACTACCAGAACGAGTCTCCAAATAATAAAGATTATAAGAAGTACCATAATCATTTGTCTTATTCGTATTGACACTCTTCGAATAAGTAAACTTCAATTTCAGTCCTTTCAACCATTTATTCCATCCGAAATCGTATTCCAACCCGGCATTAATATTCATGTTTGATGTCATGTTTCGTTTATAGTCGCCATTATTCTGAAGTACATTGAAATTGTAATTCTGAATATTACTTACCGATGAATTAGTAGGACCGTAAGCAGCTACCGCATATTCACCCACATATTCGGGAATATAATAAGGATGTGTCAACAGCGTATTGTAATCTTTCTCTGCAGACGAACCTCCGACCTGATTCAGAGGAGTATTTTTCTTTCCATAATCACCGGAGACCTGTACATTCGCTTTTATCCACTTGCTGATTTTCACATCTACACCAGCACGGTAATTCCAACGATTGTAATCCAGCTTACCTAAGTTACCATCCTGATCAAAATAAGAAATTCCGGCAAAATAACTGGCTTTTTCAGTAGCACCGCTCAGGTTTACACTATGCTGCTGCGTCAATGCGGATTCCCAATATTTATCCAGTAAATCATAGTGCAAACTTTTCATGGCATTCAACTCATCCTGCTGAAAAATAGCTCTTAACGGATCAATACTTGTCTCCGTCGGGTCAGCCATACGTACTGCATTCCATAACTTGCCATACTCATACGCATTCAACATCTTAGGACGAGATACTTCATCTGTAATACCAAATGTTCCATTATATGAAATTTTAGGCGCACCTAACTTTCCCTTTTTTGTGGTTACCAGAATAACACCATTTGCTGCACGAGCACCGTAAACTGCTGCAGAAGCATCCTTCAAGATAGAAATACTTTCCACAACTGATGGATCTAAGTTGTTAAACGCTTCCGCACCCAAATTAGTATAAGTACTTCCCACTTTTACTTCCGTAGGATAAATGTAACCATCAATAACATACAATGGCTGCAGGTTGGTACCTCCCATTTCTTCCAACTCACCATTCTGACGAATAGTAATCGTAGCGTTTTGTCCCGGACGAGTATCACCTCCGTTTACAGAGATACCATTTGCCAAACCGCTCAATGTACTGGCCAAACTTCCACTTGAAATATCCTGAATATCATCAACGGGAACAGTGGCGATAGCACCAGTCAAATGCGCTTTCTTCTGCGTACCATAACCCACAACTACAACTTCATCCAATTGCTGCGTATCTTCCTTCAAGATGATCTTTGTCAATTTGAATGGAGCAGAAAAACGTTGTGGTACATATCCTATATAAGAGATTTCCACTTCCTTACCATCAGGAACATTCAATGTGAAATTTCCATCTAAATCCGTTATTGTTCCCACTGTTGTTCCTACAACCTTTATGGCAGCTCCAATAATAGGTTGCTCGGTCTCATCCAGCACAACTCCTTTAGTATTCTGTGCTATTGTCGGCAAAGCCATCACAAAAGCTAGAAGCAGGCTGATACTGATTCTATATATATTCTTATGTTTCATCTTTATCGTATTCTAGATTTATTATCTTTTTAATTTAACCAACGCGGGTCGCCACTACCATGAGCAAATACTTCGGGAGCACTCGGAGTAAAATCACCGTTTGCAGCATCAGCGAATCCCGGATCCACGCCATAAGCAGAATTGCTCTTATCACCATCCGCACGATTTGAAGTCTCATCCAGTGGCAATGCGCCATTGTACCAATAACAGTTATTTTCAAAAGTTGCAGCTACCTTTGTACCCTGCATTCTTATACGACGATTGAAATTTCCCGAAAATGAGTCAATAAACAAATTGTTCTTTGAAATTACCTCATTATGTGTCTGTGACCAACCATTGCCATTAAAACTCTGTCCGGAATAGGAGAGATTATAGAATGTATTGCTTATAAATGTCATCGATCCTCTTGACCAACCATCATAACTGGTTGTTTGTCCACCTCCATAACGTAAAAAACGAGAACCGTTTTGGTTATGACTATAAATCGTAGAGTTACTTATTTCGAAGTCTTTCACAATCGAACTGCTAGAGTTAAAGTTTATCAGGTCAGCAGCTTGATAGCAATCTATTACACAATTTCTGATTGCAAAATTTTGAATACCATACTTCTTTCCGTTAATGTGAACTAAGTATTTTCTAACAGCCTTGATATTGCAAGATTGAATAACCATAGGATTAGTTACTTTTCCATGATCGGTTCTCTTTGTATCCAATATCTCTTCCGGAACATCACCAAACTTTAAAAAAGCCCCATCTGTCACTATATCACAATCAAAGTTGATAAACTTCAAGGCTAATCCTCCACCACAAGTAATAATAGAAGCCGGAGCAGTGAATTTCACATTCGCATTCCCGCGTGTTTTATTTCCGCGCAACTGTACATTATTTACGCCAAAGTTCAAATCTCCTGAAATATAATACGTCCCTCCTGCTTCCAGTTCGAAAGCAACTTCTGTATCTTTTCCCGTAGTCACCGGATGTTCAGCAAAATATGTAGTCAAGTCTGTACCATTAGGAACAAGCGTTGCGGCAACAAGTGTAGACCAACTGATTTCAGTGGCGGAAACGGAAGCTGTATTATTCAACTTTTCATTCCCCAATGCTGCAATCTCAACCTTATAGTTCGTATCTTCTACCCAAGGACATACTACAGCCGTCCCGTCTACAATACTGTCCTTCACTACAGCTACAGGATGATCAGGGTCATCTACAATGTACATAGAAAATTTATAACCACCTGCCCCCATAACAACAGACCAAGTAACTTTTACATTATTTTCAGTTGTAGCCAGTTTTTCAAAAGCCACATCCGATGCTTTCGGCGAATCCAATTGCGTATTCGTCACGCCACCGGAGAAGGTTTCTTCATCAAAACCATCTCCAGCACAAGAGCCCATAAATAAAATCATCGATAAACAAGCTATGCTCCCGACAACTTTCATTTTAATCTTCATCTTACTCTTCATAGATTAAATTTTAATTTAAACAAAAATAATATATTATATCTTCAAAATCTAAAAGTTCTTTTAAGGAAAGACGTACAATCAAAAAATATGTAATCACTTAAAAGAATAAAAAAATAGATTTTGCACTTTTTTCTCTCTTAACTATATCATAATATCCTCCTATCTCTGTTGAAACACCTCTTTCAAATACTTAATATTCGTACCATAATTCTTTTTCACGTTCCGCACGTCATTCTTGTCACGCGAACGTTCTACCACCAGCCATCCACTCCATCCCATCTTATCCAGTGTCTTTTTCACCTTATTCATGTCCAATCGTTCATTATAAGGTAAAGTCACTCCATCTGTGTCCGTACAGTGAATCTGGCAAATCCTCTTTTTCCCCAGAATCTTCAACTCCTTGCACAAATCCCTTCCATTCTCCAATGCATTTTGAAATTTAAAATAGATCTTGATTCCGGGAGAATTAATTTCTTTCAGTAGTTTCACATCTCCTTTTGCATCCAGTTGAGTTTCAATACCAATCACCACTCCTTCAGAAGCTGCCATATCTCCTACCTCCTTCAAGCGTTTTACAACTTCTGTCCGTAGTGCCGGAATCTTTTCCCATCCGGCTTTGATTCCTCCCAAAGGAAGAAAGGCTACTTTGGCATTCATCACTTTCATGGCATGAAGGCAATCCTGAACTAAATCTTTATAATTAGCTCGTTCCAGAAAAGACTGTCCATAGAAACCGGACATAGCAATAGAAGAAACTTCTAATTGATATTTTTGAGCAGTTTCACGAAATAATTGCTGGAAATGGGGCTTGCGCAATTTATTATCAAACATTTCCCTCTTGCCAAGGCCACCCATATCCAATTCTACACCGTCACCATTCAATTCATGTACCAATTGGAATGAACCGATTTTCTGACGTTTCAGAATCATCCAGTCACATACGGCTATTTTATAACGTTGTTCCTTTTGCTGCGATCCGGCAATTGCCAATAGAGGAAAACACTCTGCAAGTATCAATATCCAAAGGATATGTTTAAATAAATTTCTTCTCATTTTTTATTTTATTGCATACGATTTACATAGTAGACGTATGGAATAGATTTTTGTAATCACCTATAAAACAGAGAATAACTAAAAATACTACGGAGTATAATTTAATAAAAGTAAGATAGTGACGGTATCCAAGACAAATAGTGACGCTATCTTAGTCCGATACCGTCACTATCCCGGGCATATACCGTCACTATTTTCGAAGAAGTAATAACAGAAGTAAATGTAAAAAAAATGGGCTGCCGGACTATAAGAAGTCCGACAGCCCTGTCAACCCAAAAACGATACCTATGAAACACTGTGTGTTATTTCAAATCAAACTTTAAATATTTGCCGTGAACAAGTTCATCATGTGTGATATGATATTTATTGAACTTCTTGCCATTCAATAGTACCTTATTAATATATAAAGCTCCTGGTTGAGTACGATTGGTTTCAATCACCAATTCGTTCTCTTTATACCATTTCGGATCTAACCGGATCGTTACCTTATTAAAGACCGGAGTCGTCAATGTATATTCGGGCAGTCCGGGACAATCTGGATAAAAACCGATCATATTGAAAATAGCCCAGGAAGACATCGTTCCCGTATCATCATTTCCTGGAATACCATCAGGTTTTGTTGTAAAGTACTTATCTAATAAACGCTGCGTCTCTTTCTGCGTACGCCATTCTTCACCTTTAAAGTATGAGAATAAATGAGCATAAGCAATATCCGGTTCATTTGCCGGGTCGTAAAGTCCTTCGTCAAAAACCATTTGTAGTTTATCGATAAAAGGTTTCTTTCCACCCATTAATTTCGCCAAGCCATATACATCATGTGGTACATAGAACGTATAATTCCAGGAACTACCTTCATGGAAACCGGGATTCGGTTCAAAGTTCTCTCCTTGTCTCGGATTAAACGGGCTATAAAACGTTCCATCGGGGAGAATCGGACGGAAAGTACCAAATTCTTTACTATAATAATGTTTGTATCCTAAAGAACGTTTATAGAACATCTCTGCATCTTTCTTTTTACCTAAAGCAGCTGCAAAACGAGACAATGCAAAATCGGCAATATAATATTCCAATGCATGAGAGACGGAATTGTCATACTGTTCACGAAGGGGTACATATCCTTTAGACATATAATCATCATTATCAGGACGCATCAAGTTTTCCGCCCCCGGTAATGTAGCAGATTTGTACATTGCCTCATAAGCCAAATCAACATCAAAGTCACGCAAACCTTTCATCCAGGTATCTACAATTACTGGAATACTCGGATCACCTTCCATTGTCAATGTTTCTCTGCCATATAATTCCCACTTAGGCAACCATCCATGTTCACGATACATATCAAGCATTGTGCGCACCATTTCCATCTGACGTTCCGGATAAACCAAGGTCAGCAATTGATGAACATTGCGGTAGGTATCCCAAAGAGAAAATACGGTATAGCGATCACCTTTGGTTGTCAGGATTTTATCACTTTCCATTGCCGGATATTCTCCGTTTACATCCTGCAAAATATTAGGATGAATCAGCAAATGATAAAGCGCTGTATAAAACACAGTCTTTTGGGCATCTGTACCACCTTCCACTGTTATGCGTGACAAGTCATCATTCCATTTGGAACGTGCTTCCGCATGAATCTTCTCAAAATCCTTTCCAGCCTGTTCACGATCCAGATTCAAACGGGCATTTTCTATGCTTACAAAAGAAACTCCCATTTGTACTTCTACTTGTTCACCTTCTTCTGTATCGAAGGAGAAATAAGTACCAATGTCATCTCCTGCTATTTCTTTTCCGTAGCGAGTATAAAGTTTATACTTTCCCTGATCCTTATCCCATTCAGCCTCAACCCCCATCATCGGACGTTGTTTCTTCCAATACCCTGTTGCAGAAGGATTCTTCTTAACCCGCAATACAAAGTAAATGGGGAATACAGCTTGAGGATTATAACAAAATGTACCAAGTAGTTTGACTCCTTCCACTTCGCTATCGCTTACACGACGAAGCATAGCGCCACTCTCATTCGTTAACCCCTCACCCAAATTCAGCAGGATGTGGCTTTTCCCTTTTGGGAAAGTAAACCGGGCAATACCGCTACGAAACTTCTGTTTTTACATTATATTTAGTCAGATAATTAGAATAATAGCCCGGTGAGGCCTGTTCATCCTTATACTTACTACCATATTCTTTATAATCCACATTCAGTTCTCCGGTAGTAGGCATCAATAATAAAGAACCTAATTCCGGACAACCGACTCCACTCAAATTCACATGAGCATATCCGGTAAAGAAACAATTTGTATATTCATAAGGCGTAGACCACCATCGGGCATCTTTATGTGTTTTCGGAAGATCCCATTACATTGAAAGGAACCACAGACATCATACCATTGGGGCAAATCGCTCCCGGATTGGTCGTTCCGAAATTTGTAGTTCCGATAAAAGGATCCACATAATCTATCAAAAGACTTTTATCCGTATTTTTAAGGGGAGGGCTCCCCCCTTCCCCCGCATAGGCGGAAAGAAGGGAAAAAGCAAGTGTGTAAGTTAATATAATACGTTTCATATCTTTATTAAATGATACTCGTTCGTTTCGTAAAATCGATAATCTCTTTTATATATCCGAAGGCCATACCTACCACAGTATCTGCCGCACCATAATAAACAGCAACACGTTCACCATCTTGCAAAGCAGCACAGGGGAATACTACATTAGGAACGTCACCCTGAAGTTCGTAAGGAGCAGCCGGACCAAGCAGATATTCACGTGTACGGTAAAGAACTTTTTCCGGATGATCTTTATCCAATATGGCAGCTCCCATAGCGTAACGGAAACCATTACAAGTAGTGATTACACCATGATAGAACAGCAACCAGCCTTCATCTGTAAGGAAAGGAACTGAACCTGCACCAATCTTCGTACACTGCCAAGCGCTTTCCGGGAAAGGAGTCACTTTCATTACACAACGGTGTTCACCCCAATATTTCATATCCGGACTATAGCTGATGTATATATCGCCAAACGGAGTATGTCCATTATCACTGGGACGACTCAACATCGCATACTTGCCATCGATCTTCTGCGGGAAAAGTACACCATTACGATTGAAAGGCAAGAAAGCATTTTCGCACTGGAAAAACTCCTTAAAGTCAAAAGTATAGGCAATACCAATCGTAGGGCCATGATAGCCATTACACCAAGTCACCCAATAACGGTCTTCAATCCATGTAACACGAGGGTCGTATTTATATTCCGACTCAATCATTTCCGTGTTACCTGCTTTAAACTGAATAGGTTCATGATTGATATCCCAATGAATTCCGTCCTTACTAAAACCTGCAAAGATATTCATCTGTACAGCTTTGTTATCACAACGGAATACGCCTGCAAAACCATCCTCAAAAGGAACAACAGCACTATTGAAAATACTATTAGATGAAGGAATATGATAACGTCCGATAACTGGATTTTGTGAGTAACGCCACATAACGTCCGTACAGCCGACAGGACGATCTTCCCAAGGAATTTGAATTTTATTCATAATCGTTGATTTTATATTATTTATTTTTTGAGTCATCATACGTGAAAGGTATGAAATAAGTAATCAGAAAAGCTGGAATAGTTGCAATTAACACATAGATAAAGAAATTACGATATCCTAATAAGTCACTAAGATAACCACTAACCATTCCCGGAAGCATCACTCCCAGATTCATGATTCCTGAAGCAAATGCGTAATGTGACATTTGATGTTTGCCTGGAGCAATCTGTTGCATCATAAACAACGTCAGTCCGACAAAACCAAAGCCATAACCAAAATATTCCATTGTTATACAAGTTCCGATCAGATATACATTAGTAGGCTGTGCAACTGCCAAAAAAGTATAGGCTACAAACGGAAGATTAAAAATACAGCAGAGAGTAAATAGTGTCTTTTTCAATCCGAACTTAGAAACATAAATACCTGCCAACAATGAGCCTAAAACGAAAGCAGCAGAACCAAAGATACCATTTAGCGTGCCGATCTCTGTTAACGACAGTCCTAAGCCGCCTACATCCCTTGAAGCACGTAAAAACAGCGGAGCTATTTTCATGATAAAGCCTTCTGCCAAACGATATAAAATAATAAAACAGATGTAATAAAGAATATGCTTTTTAGTAAAGAAGTTAGCAATGACTGCTACCAATTCGTGCCCAACCTCCGATGCAGTTTTCTTTGTTGTTGACGGAACCTGTGTAGAAGGTAACATTTTTATATGATAAATACCGATCAGTACCATTATTGCCGCAATTACGCCGAAAATAATCATCCATGCAGATGAATATGCTCCTTTGTTAGCATCTATCGAAGCACCTTCTATTGCTCCGAAGTGCTCTGCCAATGCTCCTGCCATAGCAACTAATCCTCCATTAGCAACCAATTTGGCTACATTATAAAAAGCACCTTGAACTCCGATATATTTTGCCTGATCTTCTTTGTTCAATTCAGCCATATATACACCATCACAAGCAATATCGTGCGTTGCTCCACTAAAAGCAATCACTGCCATCGTAGAGATACTTATGGCGAAAAAGTAATCGAAAAACAAAGAAAAGGCTACTACTCCAAACAATACACCACTCAATAATTCTGTAATCAATACGAAGAATTTTTTCGTCCGATACATTTCAAGAAAAGGGCTCCACAAAAATTTCAGTGTCCAAGGCATCATAATCAGAGAAGTCCAGAATGCAATTTGCGTATCCGAAATTCCAAGATCCTTAAACATGAAAACAGAAACCAGATTAATAGCAATAAAGGGAAGTCCCATTGCAAAATAAGCAGTAGGTACCCAGCAAGCCGGGTTAATAGTTTTTCGTTGAGAAGCAGTTTTATTCTGTTGCATAAATCATAGTATATAGATGAAAAAAAACATTTTTCTGACCCATCTATATATAATACAACTAAAAGGGGGAAACTACTAACGTCTCCCCCCTACTTTTTTTATTTTATTATCACTTCGTCTATAAAGAACCACGAAGGATGGCCTACACCATAATGCCAAGTCGGACATTCTTTCGTTCCGGTGACTTCTACTTTCACATAACGAGTTTTTATCGGTTCGGCTGATTCAGCCTTGACTCCACGGAATTTTACCTCACCGGTACGTTCTTCCGGTAAATCAATCGTTTTCCAATGTGTATAATGCTCACCGTCTTCAGCATATGAATAAACCACCTTTAGAGGAAAAAGAATCCAGGCCCCTATTTGATGAAGAAAATCTGTTTCCACACTTTGTATCTCTTTTGTTTCGCCCAAATCTATAACAAATGCACCATCGGTTCCTTCCCAACCAATCCAGCTATCAACAAAGGTTGCTCCACCAAACAAACCGTCAACCAATGCGTTCTTTCCTAATGCCGCATATTTTCCGGTAGGAGGAATTAGATAAGTAACTTTTGCACCCAAAGCTAAACTTCTTTCTTTCTGCGGCATGTAACGTTCGCGATACAATTTGCAATAGTCTACCGGTGAATTGGAACGCTCATTCAATGTAGGAACTTGAAACTCTTTCACGCGTTCCTCAAAAAGGTCTAACTTCTTATTAATATCTACCAAATCTTTTTCTGTCTCTGTTCGTGCAATCTCCAGTTCTGAATACTGAATTGGCAGACGTGCCCGTTGAACTCGTTTTAAGAAATCGGGTTCTGCTGCAACAGCCTTTTCAGCCAAATCAAATAAATGATTATAACGACGCATCAAAGCAGGCTTTAACATGCCATATTTATGTGATACAGGTGAATCATATATCCACAACCTCTGTCCACTACCAATTAATGCGCCTTCCATTATCTTTATGTACTGATAAAGATATGGCGCTGCTTCCCCATAATATCCATGCAGAAAATGTTGCATCAATGAGTCTACATTAACTTCTGGATTCCACATTAACTTTGACACTAAATAAGCGCGAAGTTCTGCAAAATCTCCTCCCCTGCTCCCTGCTATTTGAGAGAAATGCATGGTGGCATGATTCTTTTTGAAAAGACGGATATTGTCCTGTAAAATATGGAAATTAGGAAATGGAGCCAGATAATTATCAAAGTTAATACCGTAATCCCACACGAAAATATTATTGGTAATCTTAGACCATCCTTCCATGGCTTTCACAAACTTTTTTCCCGAAGCATTCTCCGTCAAAGTTACTTCACGGTCACAGTCAATATCACATAACATAATATTCACATTCGGCAAAGGTTTCACATGTTTCGGAGGATTCATCGTATATAGATAAGCCAATGTGGAAAATTCTTTATCCGGAAAACGGGCAGCCAACTTATTCAGAAAAGTGATGATACTTCCTGATAATGCTCCTTCATAATCATCAATTGCCTTACAAGCATCACACGTACAATTTGTATAATTACCATCATTCTGACTTACAGACATGATATGTTTATCTGGATTTGCTTTGAAAATAGAATCAACACGTTGAGCAACAATCTCAAAAACCTCCGGATTACTCAAACACCACTGACTGGCCTTTCCCGGGTGGCGTTTTCCTTTGAAGTAAGAATAATATTCCGGATGTTCTTTCCCATAAATGGATGAAGGCAGAAGCTTATCAAAAGTATGCACCCAATAACCGGCAGCAAACACTTCATTCGGTTCCTCTAAACGATTCCACCACTTATAAATAGAGTCTGTATGGATAGCATAACATTGTGTCTGACGATAACGAAAGCCCGGGTTTTCGACTTTATTAATGAAGGGTAAGTTCACCGTTTTTGAAGGGGTAAGAGAATATTCATTCTCTCCCC
>ERZ791864.1447-NODE-1447-length-16031-cov-2.380008_pt1 | contig 16031 bp, 12 predicted proteins | sample MGYA00510282_ERZ791864 | MGnify/ENA primary metagenome ERZ791864 (study PRJEB30046, sample SAMN00792087) | human gut metagenome | study: EMG produced TPA metagenomics assembly of the A metagenome-wide association study of gut microbiota in type 2... | reverse complement strand
GATTTCGACCTTGATAACTATCTGTTCGGGCTTAGCAAAGAACAGCTGCATCCAGGCGAAGTAAAACGGATTGAGGCCAAGCTGCGTCATGAAATGGACGAGATCTTCTACGGCAAAAATATGGACCGCATCAATCTTTAAGGAGGAGTAAGTATGCTGGATTTATGGTTTTCTGAATTTCACGCTCCCGACGCCAAACTTTCGATTTTGGTCAAAGAGCAATTATATAGCGAGCAGACTCCCTTTCAGAAAATAGACTTTTTTGATTCGGAAACTTTTGGTAAATTTTTCACTTTAGACGGGCTGATTATGATTACCGAAAAGGACGAATTTATTTATCATGAAATGATCAGTAATGTGCCGATGGCAGTTAATCCGGACATCAAAAAGGTCTTGATCATTGGCGGCGGTGACGGTGGTACTGCACGTGAGGTCTGCCGCTTTAAAACAGTAGAGCAGGTAGATATGGTCGAAATCGATGAACGTGTCGTACGTCTGTGCCAGAAATATTTTCCACAGACTGCTTGTGCGCTGGATAATGATCCGCGGATCAATCTGATTTTTGGCGACGGGTTAAAATTCGTACAAGACGCGCCTGAGGGGGCATATGATTTGATACTCGTCGATTCTACAGATCCGCTTGGACCTGGCGAAGGTCTTTTTACGACCGAGTTTTACCGCAATTGCTACCGGGCGCTGAATGATAAGGGTATCTTGATCAATCAGCACGAATCACCTTACTATAAAGAATATGCGTATGAAATGCGCCGGGCGCATAAAAAACTTGCTTCGGTATTTTCCATAGCAACAGTTTATCAATTTTATATGCCTACCTATTCTTCTGGACACTGGTTGTTCGGGTTTGCTTCGAAAGGTCTTGATCCAGTGAAAGATGCTGACTTTAAACGCTGGTCTGAATTTGGGCTGCAAAATCGTTATTATAATCCCGGGGTACATCTCGGTGCTTTTGCTCTGCCTAATTATGTACAGGAAGAACTTCAAAAAGAAGATTAATGATTCGTAACAAGGTATTCAGGTTTGTCTGCAAAAGCGGCAACACATTTATTGTGTTGCCGCTTTGTGATTTTATAACATAGATGGCTTTGTTTGAAAAATGTGTGATAAGATTATTTTTTTGTAATTTTATTTTAACAGTATTGCTGGATATATGTATGTGTGTTATGATTTATTTATAAAAATACAAGCAAAACTTTAAAGTGTATTTGCATAGTATTTTTGCTGTAAGAATAATAATTGGGTGAAGTTTTACCTGTAGAATTAAGAGGTGATAAATTATCAGATACAGTAAAGAATTTATGGAAGTCCATAAAAATAAGAATGGTGGGATAATGGTGAAGAAAGTAATTTTGTATTTATTAACTATGATCTTTGCACTCAGCACAGCTACGGCACTTGCTGCAGAACCTGCTGACGCTCCTGTGTCTATGCGTGAAAGAATGGAAAAAATCAGGGTGGAGAGCGACCCGGTATATCAGGCAGAAAAAGCCAAAAGAATGGAAAATATGCCTAAAGTAGCTGTGCTTTATGTAAATAATGCCGAGACTACTTATAATGACGAAGTAGATGGAGTGGTTTTAGGCAATTTGGAAAAATGCATCAATGATGATAAATATATTTATATCAATGGTGAACCATATATCGAAAAGTTAAACAAAGTTGGTATTGTTGATATTACTACGGCTGAAAGAGCCGATATAGTTGATGCTTTTGAAGGTGAAGATGTTGATTATGTCGTTTTTATTGAAGTGCAGCCGTTTATAGCAAGAGACAAAGTGACGTTCTTTACAGTTGGTAAAGATATAACGACTACTGTACCATTGAAAATCATTGATTTGGTAAATGGTAAATATTTATATAATGGCAAGTTTACTGAGAAAGCTTCCGACAGCACAATGATCGGCGGCATAGGTAATAAATCGGTTGCCATGAAAGCCCTGAATAAGATCAACGAACAGATCACTTCTGTTTTAACGGTCAGATTGCCGGAAGAAAAATCTGTTGCGGTAGCTGCTGATAAAAAATAGGTTCTATAATGAAAAAATATTTTGATAAAAGGCTTATGGGGGTCTTTTTAATGATATTTGTATTTTTTACTGCGGCCTGCGAAGCTGAAGCGGCTAAAAGCTTGCGACAGAAAAGCAGCGTGCTTTTGGTGTTTAACAATATCGCCGGAACACGTTATGATGAAAAGCTTACCCAAATAGCATTGGAAAAGCTGCAGAAGAAAATCGAAGGAATTTATCTTGAAATCGATGCTGAACCTTATGGTGAAAACTTCAAAGAAAAGTCATTTGAAAAAGCTTCATTTGCAGAATTGACGGCGCAGGTTGATGGCTGCGGGGCAGATTATTTTGTTTATACCGAGCTGCAGCCCATTACAAAAGAAACACATTTTAATTTTATATATTTTGATAAAAATGTGGAAACCGGGCTGGTTTTGCGGATCGTGGATTTAAAGAATGATAAAGAACTTTATAATAAAAAATATTTGATAAAAGCTGAAGATTCTACTGACTATTTCTTTATCGGCAGCGGATCAGTTGCACAGAAGGCGTTAGATGCCATACTGTTCAGAGCTGGCGAAGCGATTTCAGTCAAGCTTCCGCTTTAAAAATAATCTTTAACAGCCTCCAACAAGTTTTATTACTTGTTGGAGGCTGTTTTTTGTAAAACAGTTCGTTTTACAAACTTTACATTGATTTTACAAAACTGCGCTAACGGATTTTACTTTGCTGGGATATGCTATAGCCATAGTCAGAAAACTAAAAATAAATCATAAAAATTTTGGAGGCTATAGTGATGAAAATGAACAAAAAAGCAGCAGGTATTTTATTAGCAGCAATGAGTACGATGATTTTTACCGGCTGCGGCAGCAGTGAATCGGAAAAGAAGGCTGATAATGCGGCAGCAGGCAGTAAGATCGTTGTTATCTCCCGTGAGGATGGAAGCGGTACACGCGGTGCCTTTATAGAATTGTTCGGTATTGAGAAGAAGGATGCTGACGGCAAAAAAATCGACCATACTACTGATAATGCTGCCATTACCAATAATACTTCGGTCATGATGACTACTGTCGCCGGTAATAAAGACGCTATCGGCTACATTTCACTGGGCTCTTTAAATGATACAGTAAAAGCGCTGAAAATCGATGGTGCAGAAGCAAGTGCAGCCAATGTAAAAAGCGGTGCTTATAAAATCGCCCGTCCGTTCAATATCTGTACGAAAGATGGTTTGAGCGAAGTTGCCCAGGATTTCGTTGCTTTCATTATGTCAAAAGAAGGCCAGGAGGTAGTAGCTAAGGCCGGCTGCATCGGCGATGACAAAGCTGCGCCTTATAAAGGAACCAAACCGGCAGGTAAAGTAGTTGTAGCAGGTTCGTCTTCCATAACTCCGGCAATGGAGAAACTGAAAGAAGCGTATATGAAAATCAATCCGGCTGCTAATATCGAGATCCAGAGCAGTGATTCCACTACCGGCGTTAAATCTGCTGTCAGCGGTATATGTGACATTGGTATGGCTTCACGCGACTTGAAGAAGAGCGAGCTGGAACAGGGCTTAAAAGCAACTGTTATCGCTACTGACGGTATTGCGGTAATCGTAAATAAAGATAATAAAGTCGGCGATCTGAAAAAAGAACAGGTCGAAGCGATCTTTACCGGCAAGATTACTGAATGGAATAAACTGTAAGCAGATAAAACTGAACACTGTAAACTAACGGCTGCCTCTAGGGGCAGCCGCCTGTATAATGTGAGGGAGTATGGAGAAGCGTAAAGAAGAAATAATGAAGTTTGTTTTTCTGCTGGCGGCGTGTGCCTCTATCGCTACAGTAGCTATGATTTGTCTGTTTTTGTTTGCCAACGGGCTGCCAACTATCAGTAAGATCGGCGCTGCAGATTTTTTCTTAGGAGAAAGATGGCGTCCTGCCAACGATGTCTACGGCATTCTGCCGATGATCCTGGGCAGCTTGTACGTTACGCTGGGAGCGATCGTCGTTGGAGTTCCGGTCGGGATTTTGACGGCTGTCTTTATGGCGCGTTTCTGTCCTGAGAAAATATACAATGTGCTGAAGCCTTCTGTAGAATTGCTGGCTGGTATTCCTTCAGTTGTCTATGGTTTTTTCGGACTGGTAGTGATGGTCCCGTTTATCCGTGAACATATCGGCGGTACCGGCAGCAGTATGCTTACGGCTTCACTGCTTTTAGGCATGATGATTTTGCCGACACTGATCAGCGTCGCTGAAGCCGCGCTGCGTGCGGTGCCTGACAGTTATTATGAAGGGGCTCTGGCTTTAGGAGCAGGGCATGTCCGCAGTGTATTTTTTACAGTCGTGCCGGCTGCCAAGTCGGGGATTATGGCGGCGATCATTCTGGGAATGGGACGGGCCGTCGGCGAGACGATGGCTGTAATTATGGTCGCAGGCAATCAGGCCAGAATGCCTATAGGTATTTTAGAAGGCGTGCGCACGATGACAACAAATATTGTCATTGAAATGGGATATGCTGCGGATCTGCACCGTGATGCGTTGATTGCAACGGCTGTTGTTCTGTTTGTATTTATCCTGATTATTAATTTGACTTTTTCGTACCTGAAAGGTAAGGTGGTACAGCAATGACGGGTTTAAAAGCGCAGCTTAACCGTAAGCTGCGTGAATGCGGACGCGATCCGCTGTCGTTGTTTTTACTGGGCTGTGTGATTGCTGCAGCGCTGATTACTTTCATGGTGTTGAGTTTTTTACTGGGGTATATTTTGTGGCAGGGGCTGCCAAATATAGAAACAGGTTTGTTTGCTTTGCAGTATAATTCAGAAAATGTTTCTCTGTTTCCTGCTTTGGTTGATACAGTGCTGATGGTAATAATGGCGCTGGCTATTGCGACTCCGCTTGGTATATTTGCGGCGGTCTATCTGGTCGAATATGCCAGCCGCGGCAACAGGCTGGTAAGCTTGGTACGTGTAACTGCTGATACTCTTGCCGGTATCCCTTCGATTGTATATGGTTTGTTTGGTATGCTGTTCTTCGTTACTTATTTGAAATGGGGCTATTCCTTACTTGCCGGCGCCTGTACTGTTGCGATCATGATTTTACCTCTTATCATGCGCACGACAGAAGAAGCATTAAAAGCGATCCCTGACAGCTACCGTGAAGGCAGTTATGGCTTAGGGGCAGGCAAGCTGCGGACCGTTTTTGCCGTAGTTCTGCCTTCAGCGGTTCCCGGTATTCTGGCGGGCGTTATTCTTTCCATTGGCAGGATCGTAGGCGAAACGGCAGCGCTTATTTATACAGCCGGTACGGTGGCGGCACTTCCTGACGGGGTGCTGTCGTCAGGACGAACTCTGGCAGTACATATGTATGTGCTGGCCAGCGAGGGCTTGTACATGAAACAGGCTTATGCGACGGCTGTAATTTTAGTTGTGATCGTTGTTGCTATCAACGCTCTGTCGAGCAGACTGGCAAAACAATTGATGAAGGGAAAATAATATGGATACGAAAATAGCTATTGAAACTTTGGATTTATATTACAGTGAATTCCATGCGCTAAAAAATATCAATATGCGGATCCCGGAAAAAGAGATTACTGCATTTATAGGTCATTCTGGCTGTGGCAAATCAACACTGCTGAAATCTTTGAATAGAATGAACGATCTTATCGAAGGCTGCCGTATTACAGGCAGGGTTTTGCTGGACAATGATGACATTTATGCCAATGACGATGTTAATTTGCTGCGTAAACGTGTGGGCATGGTTTTTCAAAAGCCGAATCCTTTTCCGATGAGTGTGTATGATAATATTGCTTTCGGACCGCGAACACATGGCGTCAAAGGCAAAGCTAAGCTGGATGATATGGTGGAGGAGGCTTTGCGTAAGGCGGCAATCTGGGATGAAGTCAAGGACAGGCTTGATAAAAGCGCTTTGAGTTTTTCTGGTGGTCAGCAGCAGCGGCTCTGCATTGCCCGCGCGCTGGCGGTACAGCCGGAGGTTTTGTTAATGGACGAGCCTACTTCGGCACTGGACCCGATTTCGACCCTGAAAATAGAAGATTTGGCATTGGAATTGAAGCAAAATTATACTATCGTGATTGTAACGCATAATATGCAGCAGGCGGTGCGTATTTCTGATAAAACAGCCTTTTTTCTTTTGGGTGAAGTGGTAGAGTTCAACGATACTGATAGTTTGTTCTCGAACCCGCAGGAGAAAAAGACTGAAGATTATATTACAGGGAGGTTTGGCTGATGGTAAGGAGCAGATTTGCGGCTCAGATGGAGCTTTTGAACACAGAACTGATCGTAATGGGCACTTTGTGCGAGAATGCTTTGGAGCATGTGATGCAGGCTTTGCAGGAAGATAATGATGCTTTGAACAGAGAAATTATTATTTTAGGCAAACGCACAGAGGAAAAAGAGCGGAAGTAGAGAATATTTGTATAAATCTGCTTTTGAAGCAGCAGCCTGTCGCTTCTGATTTGCGCCAGATTTCAGCGGCGCTGAAAATGATTACGGATTTGAGCCGTATCGGCGAACAGGCGGGCAATATTGCTGAGATTTTAGGCAAGGCTGAATTTGGCAGGGATTACGATACAACGCTTTTGCAGCAAATGGCGACAGCGGCGAAAAAGATGGTCAGTACCAGTCTGGACGCTTTTGTGAAGGGCGATCTGCGCCTGGCTCAGCAGGTAGAGCGTGACGATGATGTCGTTGACGAATTGTTCAGCAGGGCAAAAAAAGAATTGATCCAGGTCATACGCAGCACGCAGGATAGCGGAGAGCAGGCTATTGATTACCTGATGATCGCCAAGTATTTTGAAAAAATCGGCGACCATGCGGTAAACATTTCCCAATGGGTGCTGTTTATGATTACAGGAGCACATGAGGAGGATACTGTGCATGATCTTTTGCGTGGAGGACGATCCTAATATTCGTGAATTAGAAGTTTATACATTGCAGTCAGTTGGTTTTAAAGCTCTGGGCGTAGGCAGCGGTGATGAGTTGTTCAAAGCGCTGGAATGCGGCAAGCCGACTCTGATTCTGCTGGACATCATGCTCCCGGGTGAAGATGGCCTTAGTCTGCTGAAGCGGCTGCGCAGCGATAAACGGACCGCACAGGTGCCGGTGATCATGGCAACAGCCAAAGGCTCAGAATTCGACAAAGTTCATGGTCTTGATAATGGGGCTGATGATTATATAGCCAAACCTTTCGGCATGATGGAAATGGTGTCGCGGGTCAAAGCCGTACTGCGGCGTTATAAGCAGGAGGATAAGCAGAGCAGGCTTACTGCCGGCGAGTTGGTAATGGAGATCGACAAACACCGCGTGATGGCCGGTGGTCAGGAGGTAGTTCTGACATTTAAGGAATTTGAGCTTTTACATAAGCTGTTAGAGCGGCCGGGACAGGTTTTTACGCGCGAACAGCTTTTAACTGATATCTGGGGTTATGATTTTGCCGGCGAGACACGTACTGTCGATGTTCATGTGCGTACGCTGCGGCTGAAACTGGGCGAAGCAGGAGCATTGGTAGAAACTGTACGCGGCGTCGGTTATCGTATAGGAGCTGGCTATGAGAAATAAAATTTTCAGCGGTCTGCTGTTTTTGTCAACGGCGGCTGTTATCATTGCTTCCGTGCTGATTGCGGTTATTATGTACCAGGGGTCGATGACCACAATGCAGCGTGATTTGAGACAGGAAGCAACTTTTATAAAAATGGGTCTGGAACAGAGCGGGAAAAGCTATCTGCAGGCATTGACCATGGAAAGCGGTAAGCTGACTCGTGTTACTCTGATTGCTCCTGACGGCAGGGTCATCTATGACAATCATGTGGCAGCCGAAAAAATGCTCAATCATAAAGATCGTGAGGAAGTACAGGAAGCGTTAGCAAGTGGAATTGGTTTGGCCGAGCGTATGAGCGATACTCTGTCAGAAAAAACTTTTTATTTTGCGCTGCGGCTGGATAATGGTGATATACTGCGTGTTGCAAGAACGACAGACTCTGTTTTTGCGACGGTGGCCGGCAGTATTCCCTATATGATCGCGGTAGTGCTGGTGGTGGCTTTGGTGGCTATGCTTCTGGCACGGCGGATTACTGATAAAATGGTTTTACCGCTGGATCAGGTGGATCTGGAAAACCCACTGGAAAATGATACTTATGATGAACTGGCACCATTTTTAACACGGATCGCCCAGCAGCAGAGGCAGGTTTCAGAAGGCTTAAAGCAGCTGCGGCAGAAGCAGAATGAACTGGCGGCTATTACTCAGAGTATGAATGAGGGTCTGATCCTTTTGAATGACCGGCAGAATATTTTATCGATCAACGACAGTGCCGCCAAATTATTTGGTTTGCAGGATCATGAAGTCGTTGGTAAAAATATTCTGACTTTGGAGCGAGGCCAGGAAGTGCAGGAGCTGCTGCAGAAGGTAGCTGTGGGCGGCAGCGGTGAAAGTCTGTATCAGAAGGACGGGCGCTTTTATCAGCTATGCGGTAGCAGTGTTGGCGGTAAAGGCAGCGTATTGCTGATTTTTGATGTTACTGAAAAGCGTGCAGCAGAAACACTGCGGCGTGAGTTTTCTGCAAATGTTTCGCATGAACTGAAAACGCCGCTGCAGTCGATTTTGGGTTATGCTGAGATTATGAAAAACGGGTTAGTTCAGGAAGGAGATAAGCAGCGCTTTCTGGAAAAAATCTACAGTGAGGCCGGGCATCTGATTGTGCTTATCGATAATATTATGAAACTGTCGCGTTTAGACGAGTCGGCGAATAATATGAACAACCTGGAAATTATCGAATTGAAAAAGCTGGCTGAAGGTACAGTTCAGCGTCTGCAGGAACAGGCTGCCGGAAAAAATGTCGCAATAAGCGTCAGTGGCTGTGAAGCTGAGGTAGAAGGAGTACCTGCAGTTTTGAGCGAGGTTATTTATAACCTTATTGACAACGGGATCAAGTATAATCGTGAAAACGGCAGCGTTGAGATTACAGTAGCCGTAATTCCCGGTGAAGCAGTACTGACATTTAAGGATACCGGCTGCGGTATCGGCAGTGCTGATAAAGAGCGGGTTTTTGAACGCTTTTACAGGGTTGATAAAAGTCACTTTAAAGAAACCGGCGGCACAGGTTTGGGACTTTCCATAGTCAAGCATGGGGTGATGTTCCATAAAGGTCGCATTGAGCTGGAAAGTGAACTGGACAAAGGGACTACTATAAAAATCTTTTTGCCGCGGAAATAATTTAAACACCCTCCACCAATAATTATTTGATGGAGGGTGTTTTGTTTTTGCTGTAAAATTAATAATAAAACTTATATTTAATTGCTCAACACATATAATTTTGTTAAAATGAATATAAATATTAAAATATAATAAACAAGCTTAATTGACAGGAAAGATAAGGTAACAATTTTTATATGAAGCTTCTTAAAAGTACTTTTGTTTGGTTAGCGATAATAATGTCTATTTGTGCCTGTGTGACTGCGAATGCTGCAGAAACACAGGCTAAAAAAGTTTTAAAGGTGGCATTCCCTGAAACACGCGGTATATGTGAGACATACGCAGATGGCACACGTGGCGGTGTCGTCTATGAATGGTTAGTTGAAATCGCTAAATATACAGGTTGGGAATATGAGTTTATTGGAGATTCCATTAGCCAGTCAATAAAAAATATGGAACATAATAAATATGATCTTATGGGTGCTGTGTTAAAGTCACCTGGATTTGGTGAAAACCTGTATTATCCTGAACATCTGATGGGTTATAGCTACAGTTTGCTGATTTATAACAAAAATGACCAGAATATTAAGGGATTTGATATCAAAAGTCTGGAAGGGAAAACGATTGGTGTTTTTGCCAAGGCTACTGATAAAATAAAGCGCTTAAATAATGTTTTAGAATTCAATGATATAAAAAGCGATATCAAATATTACGGTACTTCTGATGAATTTGAAAGTTCTTTGGATAATGGTGAAGTGGATCTGCTTTTAGTAAGCGATCTTTTTAACAAGCTGGCTGATTATAATGTCGCATTGCGTTTTAATTCTGAACCTTGTTATATCGTTGCCAGGAAGGACGATCCGGAAACAAGTGCGCAGCTGAATGAAGCTATAAAAAAGATTTATGCAGTCAATCCGAATTTTGGCGAAGCCCTGTTTCAAAAATATTTTCCTGTTAATTACAGTAACACTGCTGTATTCTCAGAACAGGAAAGTACGTTTATACATAAAAATGGCCCATTTAAGGTAGCTGTAGTAAAAAACAATTATCCTTTTTATTATATTAAGGATGGTGAACCTAAAGGTATCGTTCCTGAAATTTTTGCATTGATTGCTGCTCAGATCGGAGCGGAGTTTGAGTATATAACGGCTGCTTCCTATGGGCAGACTTTGGAATTGGTCAAAAGCGGTCAGGCAGATATCCTTGGTTATTATATCAATGAAAATGACGCCTTTAATCCTGATGGTTTAAATATCACCAAAAATTATATGATGCTTAATTCTATCATCATGCGTAATAAGTATACACCTTTCCCAAATGATAAAAATATTGCTGCAGTCATAAACGGCAGCTGTGCATCGCGTAATATCAAACATACAGACGTTGCGCATTTTGATACATATGAAGAATGTCTGAATGCAGTAGATTCGGGAGAAGCTTCTTATAGCAGAATACCTGTCGTTGTTTTGGAAGATCTGTATATGAGTGATTATTATACTAATATCATTCCTGTTATAGAGAGTCCTGAGATATATTTGTCTTTGGGGGTCAGCAGCAGTAATGATATACAGCTGTATTCTATTTTGAATAAAAGTCTGGTCAACCTGACCAATGAGCAGACTGCGCAGGTTTTATCCAATAATACCTTGATGTCTGGCAAGAAAGAAATGTCTTTCAAGGCTTTGGTTTATTCTAATCCGGTCATATTTTCTCTGATCATAATTGGGTTTATTTTACTTGTGGTAACGATTGTTTTTATGTATTTTTGGTTTAAAATGAAAAATCAGGTCATTTATTTTAAAATGAAAAAAGTAGAAAACATCAGCAAGGTGCGTTCAGAGTTCCTTTCCAGGATGTCACATGAAATAAGAACTCCTTTGAATGCAATCATCGGATTGGCTAATCTGATGCGGCTTTCCGGTGAAGGGGATCCTGTGACGCAGAAAAATATTTCCAAAATTGATTCTTCTGCTAAATTTTTATTATCGATCGTCAATGATATCCTTGATATGTCAAAAATAGAAAGCAGCAAGATCCAGATCGAAAGCAGGCCTTTTTCTATGGATAATCTGCTGCGGCAGCTGAGCAATATTTTTCTGGTGATGGCGGAAGAGAGGAAAATCAAATTACAGTTTAAATGCTGTTTTACACATAAAAATTTTGTTGGAGATGAGCTGCGTTTAAAGCAGGTTCTTATTAATTTGCTCTCCAATGCCCATAAATTTACAGAAAACAATGGCGAGATAACGGTAACGGTTCTGGAAAGTGCTGATGAAGAAGGGGTTTCTGAGCTGCGTTTCAGTGTTTGTGATACAGGCATTGGTATTCCTGAAACAGATCTGGAACGTATTTTTGGATCGTTTGAGCAGGTCTTCCGAAAAAGCCGCAGCAATCAGCAGGGAACTGGGTTGGGGCTGGCTATCAGCCGCAATTTGGTAGAATTGATGGGCGGTATTTTAAGTGTACGCAGTGAGGTTGAAAAAGGTTCTGAATTTTTCTTTACTATCAAGCTGCCTGTTTACGAAAAACAGTTTGATGAAATCCTGGAGAATAATAACGAAGTCAGAATACATAGTTATTTAGCGGGTAAAAATATTTTGTTGGCAGAAGATAATGATCTTAATGCCGAGATTGCCGTAACGATGTTGGAAATGCAGGGGGTACATGTTGAACGCGTTGTAAACGGACAGCAGGCTGTAGACAGGTTTCAGGAAACTTTGCCAGGCACTTATGACCTGATTTTAATGGATCTGCAGATGCCGGTAAAGGGCGGGCTTGAAGCTGCTGCAGAGATCAGGTCTTTGAGCAGGGACGACGCACAGGAAATACCAGTTATCGCTATGACCGCCAATACGCTGCAGGAAGATCGTGAGAAAGCGCTGGCTGCGGGAATGAATGCTTTTATTCCCAAGCCGTTCGATGTGGAACAATTGTATAAAAGTATTGAAAAGTTTCTGCATTAGCTGATAGTATTTGCTGAAGTCATAACAAAAGAAACTTTTATCAAGGAGAGGTTGCTTTGCAGCAAAAATATTTGTGTTTCTTGGCTATATTTTACCTGGTGCTTTTCTCAATGAAAACCGCGGCTGCAGCGGGTGAAGCGGAATTTTATTTAGAGCCGATGATAGTTACGGCCGCGCGTTATGACAACAGTGCAGGTAAACCAGGTTACTATAAAGTTGATGAAAAGAAGCTGGAAAACGGCAATTATGATAATGCTTTGGATGTGATTCAGCAACTTCCGGGTGTTACTTTGATGGCAAGGGGCGCCAGCGGTGGTATGAATGCCTATAGTAAGATTTTGCTGAATGGTTCTGATCGTTATTTGGTAATTATTGACGGTGTGCGTTCTAACTGGAACGGCAGCAGTTATAATGATTTTGATTTCGGTGTACTGCCGGCGGGAATGCTGGAAAGTGTAGAGGTTTTGCCGTCAGCAGCCGGAAGCGTTTACGGTAATGCTGCTAAAGGCGGTGTGATCAGGATAACTACAAAAAAAGCTGTTGAAGGTGTTAAAACCAGTATCAATCTGGAAACGGGCAGTTATGGACGTGAGCAAGAGAATATTTTACATTTAGGCAAAAGCGGTGAATGGAGCTGGTCGGTTTATGCCCGAAAAAGTATTATGGGCGATTACAGTAGTGCAAGGCAGAGTATACCTTCATACGAAAATGTCGAAAATGCTGGTATCAAATTGACCAAAGCCTGGGGTGAAACTGCTGATCTGACTTTAAACTACAGCGTTTTCAGCGGCAGGTATAAATCAAAGATCTTCAATTATAAGAATACGGAACCTGATGAAACTAAGCCGCCAAAGTTAGTTAAAAATATTTTTATGACCGATGCCCGCAAGACAGAAGATAATCTAACTCTGGAATATGAGCGTAAATTTTCGGATACAGAAAATAATATTGTGGGTATTTACAGACGCAGCAGCAATGCCGCCTATGATAGAAGTTTAAATGTTGAACGACCATGGCTGCTTGATCTACGGACGGAAGGTTTTTTTGACCGTTACAGTAAACAGTGGCACCCAAAACATACTTTGACCGGCGGTGTGGAATATTACAAGGATAAGGTCCTTAATTATCAGGATCTGGCAGCAAAATATAGTGACGGAACTGTGATCAGTAAAGCTGTTTATCTGCAGGATGTCTGGCAGCTGGCTGACAGCGTCAAAGCTGTCGGCAGTCTGCGTCAGGATTGGAATTCTTATGCAGGGAGCAAGCTTTCTCCTGCTTTGTCGGTGGAATATCAGCCCTCTGAAAAGGTATTATATACTTTGGCCTATACAGAATATTTTGCGCCGCCCAAGCAGCTGCAGATATTTTCTCCTGATTATGGTGACGAGGCGCTGAAGCCAGAAGAAGGTAGGGTTTATGAAGCGGGATTAACTTATATACCGGATGAGTCTTCGTCATTAAAAATTAATGTTTTTCATCGTGATGCAACTGATGTCATTGCAGTAGATATAAGTTTACCAAAATATCTTCGTCGATATGCCAATATTGCGCATGAGAAAGCAACAGGATTTACTGTTTCCGCATCGAAACGGTTTTCAGAAAAGTGGCGTTCTCTGGTGGCTTATACACAGACGAAAGTGGATACAGAACGTAAAAATTCAAACCCTGTAAGTACGATGATACCTCACGGTGAACTGTTGCTTGATTTGATGTACGAATATGATAAGTATAGTGTGCTGCTGCAGGGGCGCGGAGTTTTTGATCAGGCTAACGGCCGTGGTGAAAATCGTTTTGCCAATAATAATTACTGGGTATGGAATGCTTCATTGAACTATAAACTGCAGAAAAATACCAGGCTTTATGTGAAGGTCAATAATATTTTTAATCAGTTTTATTCCAATTGGGACAATGAGAGCGGCGGATTTCTTGGATTTGATGAGTGGTATGCCGAACCTGGGCGTAACTATCAAATTGGTATAAACTACAGTTTTTAATGCTTCAGGAAAACAGCAAAAGCCATCTGTGTATTTGCAGATGGCTTTTCTGTATTGTGGAATTCTGGTGTTCAGCTCAAAGTTAAAGAAAGAGAGATGTTTAGATTAAATTTATTAAATGTTTATCTACAAGTTGCTGATCGGTATGCAAAAAAAATCAGAAGACATCCGATGCAGATGTTGATTAATTGCTGTAGTGAAGGTGACAATAGAGGTGCGCTGCTGTTACCTAAAAAAGCAAGCAGACAGAGAAATAAGAACGTTGCACTTATACAGCCACAGGTGAAAGAAAGAAGCTGCTGTCTGTTGAGCCGGTACTGGGAAACTTGTGCTGAAAGCATACCTAACCAGAAAATAATCGTCAGGGGATTGCTGAGCGTAAGCAGTCCTGCAGTGTAAAAACTGCTGATTTGTGGCAGCATAATAGTGGCAGTTGAAATCTGTGGATGAAAAACATCAGCTAAAGCAGTAACTGCAAAGTAGAGAAGCACGGCAGCACCGCAATAACGTAGTTTTTTTTGTATGCCCGGATAATTTTTCAGGCAAGTTCCTAAACCATATAATGCCAGCAGGATATAGAAAGCGTCAACCAAAACTACTGCCAGTACGGCTTTCAACGCTTCGGTTATTCCCCGGGCAATAGTTGTTTGCAGAATAAAAAGACAAACCGGACCGATTGACAGCTGTAAAATTATACCAAGGCGCAGACCGCGTATAAAAGAGTTCAGCAATTTAACTCTTCCTTTAGCGTTTCCAGAGTAATAAAGGTATTAGAACTGCTGACGCCGGTGATTTTTTTTAGCTTATTAGTAAGAAAGCTTTCCAGAGCATCGGTATCGCTGACGCTTACTTTAAGCAAATAGTCGTAAGCTCCGGCAAGATGATGACATTCAAGTACACCCGGAAGAACGGTTATCTGACTGCGGAAAGCATTGATATGCTCGGTTTTATCAATATTTACAAAAATAAAAGCTAAAAGTTTTTGCCCGGTCTGCCGGCGGTCGAGCTTGATTGTATACTTTTGAATAATCGAATTTTGTTCGAGTTTACGTATTCTTTCGGCAACAGCAGGAATTGACAGTTTTACTTTTTTACTTATCTCAGAAGCGGTGACGCGCCCATTTTCCTTTAAACAGTCTAGAATTGCAGTATCAATATTGTCCATAAAAACCTCCTTAAGTAAATAATATAGCAATTCTTTATTAAAAGTAAATAATTTATTGAAAAACGATAAATATTTAAGTAAATAGGCAGATAATATAAAAAAATACCGTTGGACTAAGTTGTTCAACGGTATTTTAAGACAGTTATTTCTTTTTATCTTTTTTCAGTTCTACATCAATTTCAAAAAGTCTGTTCCAGGGGAAAGAAATATCAAAATTACTTTTTTCTGTAAATTTATAACGTCCTGATAAATCTCGGCAAACGCCTAAAGCCAGATCGTGAACTGGTTTCTGATAAGGGCCGAGAAGGTAAACTGCATTTTTTTGATTTTTGCTTTCCAAAAATGCAGTAGCACTGCGTCGGGCATTGGCCTGATAATACCAGTCGTCTATAACTCTGATACGCATCAGTTTTTCAGCATCCGGTTTTGACATCTGCGGAGTCAGTATACCCTGACAAATGGCAAATCCAACGGTATTGTCCGCAGTATTCCAGCCATTATAGGCTGTCAGCCGTTCCAATTGCCCCTGTTTGGCCAGTTCGTTCATAAAGCCATTATCAGCTCCGTTAGAATAAGCTACGTCGGCCAAAGATACCCGGTAGCCGTTATCCATAAGCTGCTTGAGCTGTTTGATATAGGTACGGTTTTGCGGTGAAGAGAAAAACTGATTGGAAGGAGCGGTAGAATCCATCATTATG
>ERZ791864.1444-NODE-1444-length-16057-cov-6.188914_pt1 | contig 16057 bp, 13 predicted proteins | sample MGYA00510282_ERZ791864 | MGnify/ENA primary metagenome ERZ791864 (study PRJEB30046, sample SAMN00792087) | human gut metagenome | study: EMG produced TPA metagenomics assembly of the A metagenome-wide association study of gut microbiota in type 2... | reverse complement strand
TCTGCAAGCAGATTGCGTACAAAGCCGTCAGGCGGGCTTTATTCAGCGTTTCCTTTATAGCATAACATAATTGTGAATTTTTGTCAATCTGCCTGTGCTTTCATTTCTACATTTTTCACCTGCTCCGGTTTGACAATTTCCGCAAAACATGATACAATAGAAACTGTTGTTCCTTTCAGAACACTCCATGCAGAAAGGGTTGTTTTATGAAATTCCTGAAAAAATATTATAAGCTGATCGGTACACTGATTACCGTGGTGGCATTCGTCTTTGTCATCAAGAAGATCGTGACTATGGACGTGGACTGGTCGATGTTCGCTTCCGGCAAACCGCTGGGCATCATTGCCGGCTGTGTGCTGGTACAGACTGCCATTATCTTCTTCATGTCCACCCCGTGGGTGCAGTTTGTGCGAATCCTGTCCGGCAAGAAAATCGCCACGAAAGACGCTCTGCCGGTATACACCAAGTGCAATCTGATGAAATACGTGCCGGGGAATGTGTTCCAGTACGTGGGACGAAACCAGCTTGCCGCAGACCTGCACATCAGCCACGTGGACGTTGCCTGTGCCACCGTTCTGGAAATTCTGTGTTCGCTGGTGGCTCCGCTGGTGTGGATCCTGCTGCTCATGGGAAAAGACATGGTGGGACTGATCCGCACCTATGAGAAGAATTTCCTGCTGGTGCTGGGCATCGGTGTTGCCGTACTGGTGCTGGCGTTTTTCCTGCTCCGCTGGAAGTTTCGGGAGCCGCTGCGGCGGTATTTCGAAAAGTACCGCAAACTGCTGAACCGGAAAATTTTGCTGCGGGTCGTTGGCGTTTTCCTGCTCTACGTGCTGCAATACCTGTTCTCCGCCACCATGTATGCCGTGCCGGCGTTCCTGATGTTCGACGTTCCGCGGGCACAGATGGGGCTGTTTCTGGGAACCTACCTGTTCTCGTGGGTCATTGGCTTCATCACCCCCGGTGCTCCGGGCGGCATCGGTGTCCGCGAAGCAGTCATGGTGCTCACATGCAGCACATTTCTGGACACCAACACCATTATGCTCTACGCCGTTACCATGCGAATCATCTCCACATTCGGCGACGTGCTGGCGTTCTTCCTGGGCTGGCTGCTGCATCTCATCTGGAAACGGCAAAAGACCACCGCGTAACACTACTATTATAATATAACACTTTTCACAGCAAACATACAAAAAAGCTGTCGGCGGAATCATTTCCCACCGGCAGCTTTTCTCTCTACAGTTCCATCTGTCTTGTCAAAGTTCACTGTGCACTGCTCTGTGTATTCTGCGTGTTCTGTGTGTTCGCAGCTTCATTGGCAGTTGCCATGTGCATATTGAAAAATTCCGGATACAGCCGGCGTGAAACCTCAAAGGTATTTTCCGACACCCGCTTTGCCATATACAAGTCCATGTGTACGCCATGGGCATAAATACGATCTACTTCTCCGATCGCATGTGCTCCGGAATCCAGTTCCTTTACATATACAATATCTCCCACCTGTGTATTCGGGGTAACGGCAGAAACCGTATAAGTCATCTTCTCTGTCAGCATCGTGATCTGCTCCTTTCCGTATCCTGTGGGAAGCCGCCGCGAAATGCCAGTCGCACAAAACGCGGGCTGCACTCCCCTATCTTTTTTATTTTACTACATTTCTCTCGTTTCGTCAAGTGTTTCCAGCAGGTTCCTGCAAATTTCTCTGAAAATCCCCTTGACAAACCTTCGTTCCTATGTTATAATGCGAATATGAAAATCATTTTCAATTTCAAATGCTGCAATTCCAACGGACGGAAGTGAGAGAATATGAAACGAAAACTGGCTTTTTTGCTGATGCTCTGCTTCGGGTGGAGCTTTTTTTTGAACGGCTGCGGCGGAACGCTGCCGAAAACAGACGACCGGCTGCAAGTTGTCTGCACCATTTTTCCTGAATACGACTGGGCAAGACAGCTGACACAGGGCGTGGACAACGTAGACCTGACACTGCTGGTGAAAAACGGCACAGACCTGCACAGCTATCAGCCCTCTGTACGGGACATTACCATGATCGCCAGGGCAGATGTGTTCTGCTACGTAGGCGGCGTTTCGGATACATGGGTCAACGACGTGCTGGACACCACCGAGAACCGCACCGCACAGCTGGTTTCCATGGCAGAAGCCGCTGACGCTGACGAGGAAGTGCTGGCAGAGGGCATGCAGGCAGAACATGAACACGAACACGAACATGAACACGACCACCACGATGACGAAAGCGATTCTCACGAGGAGCCGCCGGAACTGGACGAACATGTGTGGCTGTCCCTGCGGCGGGCTGCACTGGCATGCACTGCCATGAAAGAGGCGTTGTGCAAGGCAGATCCCACACATGAGGACATCTACAACCAGAACTGCACCGACTATCTCCAGAAATTACAGGAGCTGGACAGCGACTTTACCGAAATGACTTCGCAGGCAGCACGGGATACCATTGTGGTGGCAGACCGCTTTCCGTTCCGGTATCTGGCAGAAGATTACGGACTGACTTATTACGCCGCATTTCCGGGCTGCTCCGCAGAAACAGAAGCAAGCTTTGAAACCATTGTATTCCTATCGGAAAAGGTGGAATCTCTGCATCTGCCCTGTGTGCTGGTCACCGAGGGCAGCAATTCCTCACTGGCGAAAACCATTCTGGAAAATGCCGGCTCGGACGGGAAAATTCTGACGCTGCAATCTCTACAGGCAGTTTCGCAAAAGGAGATCGATACCGGCGTTACCTATCTGTCGAAAATGCAGGAAAATTATGATGTGCTGAAACAGGCACTAAACTCTTGAGGGGGCGTGAAAATCTATGGCACAACTCATTGGAAAAGATGTCACATTGGGCTATGAGGGCAATGTGGTCATCGAACACCTGAACTTCTCCGTACAGGCGGGAGATTACCTCTATATTGCAGGAGAAAACGGCTCCGGCAAAAGCACGCTGATGAAAGCAATTCTGGGGCTGAAATCACCTATGGCAGGAACCATTACCACCGGCGACGGATTACAGCCGGACGAGATCGGCTATCTGCCCCAGCAGACGGCAGTACAGCGGGACTTTCCCGCATCGGTGCTGGAAATCGTCCGTTCCGGCTGCCTGAATCACAGCGGCTTCCGCCCGTTTTACACCAAGCAGGAAAAACAGCTGGCACTGGACAACATGGAACGGCTGGGCATCACGCATCTGGCAAAGCGGTGCTATCGGGAACTCTCCGGCGGCCAGCAGCAGCGGGTGCTTCTGGCACGGGCTCTGGGGGCAACTCAGAAAATGCTGGTACTGGACGAACCTGTCACGGGGCTGGATCCCAAGGCACAGCTGGAGCTGTATGAGCTGATCGCCCAGCTGAACCGGAAAGACGGCATCACCATTCTCATGGTTTCCCACGACATGGAAGCCGCTGTAAAATACGCCTCCCATGTGCTGCACATCAGCAAAACGCCCCTGTTTTTCGGCACCAAAGAGGACTATCTCCGCAGCAAGATCGGACAGGCATACACAGGAGGGACAGAAGCATGAGTATCTGGGAACAGCTGACAGGGTATCTGTCATTTTCATTTGTCCGGTACGCCCTGATCGCAGGGGTACTGATCGCCCTGTGTTCCTCCCTGCTGGGAGTTACGCTGGTGCTGAAACGGTTTTCCGTCATCGGGGACGGGCTTTCTCACGTGGCATTCGGGGCACTTGCCATTGCCACGGTGCTGCGGCTCAGCAATAACATGCTGCTGGTAATGCCGGTCACGGTGGTCTGTGCAGTGATCTTGCTCTGTGCCAACCAGAATGCCAAGATCAAAGGCGATGCTGCCATTGCCATGCTGTCTGTCAGTGCATTGGCAATCGGCTATCTGATACAGAACTTGTTCTCCTCCTCCGCCAACATCTCCGGCGACGTGTGCAGTACGCTGTTTGGCTCCACGCTGATCCTGACGCTTTCGAAAAGCGATGTCTGGCTCTGCGTGGGCATGTCTGTGGTCGTCATGGCGATTTTCCTGTTGTTCTACCACAAGATTTTCGCCGTCACCTTTGACGAAACCTTTGCCGCAGCCACGGGGATCCGTGCCGGCATGTACAACCTGCTGATCGCAGTAGTCACGGCAGTCATCATTGTCCTTGCCATGAATCTGGTAGGTTCTCTGCTGACTTCCGCACTGATCGTTTTTCCGGCACTGTCCGCCATGCGGCTGTTCCGGAGTTTCCGCGGCGTGATTTTCTGTGCAGCGGTGATCTCCGTCGTCTGTGCTGTAGTGGGACTGCTGATCTCGATACTGGCTTCCACGCCGGTGGGGGCAACCATTGTCATTGCCGATCTGGCAGCATTTCTGGGCTGCTGCGGCACAGGGGCAGTGCTCCGGAGAAAATAAAAACAAAAGCGGCTTACTGAAAAAGTAAGCCGCTTTTTTGTTTAGGCAATACCGCACAAAGATTGTGCGACAGATGCGTCGTCAAATTTTTCGTCAGATGAAACAAAAAGCGGAGTGAATACTTGATGTATTCACGAGCATTTTTGTGAAATATGACGGGAAATTTGCAAGCAGATGGCGTGCAAAGTCGCCAGACGCTCTTTGTGCGGTATTGCCTTTATTCAGTGTTTTCTCCGGCTTGGACAGCCTGCGATTTTACATCAAGTCACAGATACGATTGGAGAATGCCACCGGATCTTCTACCGGCATGCCGGCAATCAGCAGAGCCTGATCGTACAGCAGCTTTGCGTAGTCGTCCAGCTTTGCACTGTCGCCAGTCTGGAGTTCCATCAGACGCTGATAGATCGGGTGTTCCGGATTGATTTCCAGAACAGTCTGTGCCTGCAACTTCTGTCCCTCGGTGCCCGGCATTGCGTTCAGCGTCTTTGCCATTTCCATAGAGAGTTCGCCCTCGCTGGACAGGCAGACCGGATGCGATTTCAGGCGGCCGGACAGCTTGACGTTGCCGACCTTGCCCTCCAGAGCCTTCTTGACAGCTTCCAGCATGTCCTTGCTGGATTCCTGCTTTTCTTCCAGCTCCTTCTTTTCCTCCTCAGATTCCAGATCGAGGTTGCTGTCCAGAACGGACTGGAACTGTTTCTCCTGATAGCCCTGCATCATGCGGATTGCGAATTCGTCCACATTCTCGGTGAAGTACAGGATCTCGTAGCCCTTATCCTTGACCTGTTCGGTCTGGGGCAGAGATTCAATGCGGGCAATGCTCTCGCCTGCGGCATAGTAAATCTTGTCCTGTCCCTCCGGCATACGGTCTACGTATTCTTTCAGGGATACCAGCTTGCCGTCCTTGGAGGACGGGAACAGCAGCAGGTCTTGCAGCAGATCTTTGTGCATGCCGTAGTCCTGATAGATGCCGTACTTCAGCTGCAAGCCGAATGCCTGATAGAATTTCTCGTACTTCTCCCGATCGTTCTTCATCATACGCTGGAGTTCATTCTTAATGGTACGCTCGATGCTCCGTGCGATCTGGCGAAGCTGTGCGTCGTGCTGGAGCATTTCTCTGGAAATGTTCAGGGACAGATCTTCGGAGTCCACCAGGCCCTTGACAAAGCTGAAATAATCCGGCAGCAGATCTTCGCAGCGATCCATGATCAGCACACCGTTGGCATACAGCTGCAAGCCCTTTTCGTAGTCCTTGCTGTAGTAGTTGAACGGAGTATGGGACGGGATATACAGCAGGGCATCATAAGTAATGGTACCTTCGTTCCGCACATGCATATGGCACAGCGGATCCGTATAATCGCCGCACTTATCTTTATAGAAGCTGTTGTATTCTTCTTCGCTGATCTCGTTCTTGTTCTTATGCCACAGCGGCACCATGCTGTTCAATGTGACATTTTCCACATATTCCTCGTACTCGTCGGAATCCTCTTTCTTTCGACTCTTGGTCATGTCCATACAGATCGGGAAGCGGATATAATCGCTGTACCGCTTTACCAGACTCTGGATTCGATACTGGTCGAGGAATTCGCTGTAGTTTTCGCCGCCATTACCCTCTGCATCTGCTGCCACATCGTCCAGCAGTTCCAGTGTGATCTCCGTACCCACGGTATCCTTCTCGCAGGTATCCATGGTGTAGCCCTCTACGCCCTCGGACTGCCATACATACGCCTGCTTTTCGCCGAATGCCAGCGACTTGACTGTAACACGCTTGGAAACCATGAATGCGGAATAGAAGCCGACGCCGAACTGCCCGATGATCTGGTTATCTTCTGCCAGATTGTTCTCTTTCTTGAACTGGAGCGAGCCGCTGTTGGCAATCGTGCCCAAATGCTCCTCCATTTCCGCCTTGGTCATGCCGATACCGTTATCGGTAATGGTCAGGGTGCGAGCATCCTTGTCCACAGCCAGTGTGATCTTGAAGTCGGACTTGTTCATGCCCACGCTGTCGTCAGTCAGCGACTTGAAATACAGCTTATCAATGGCATCGCTGGCGTTGGAGATCAGTTCGCGGAGAAAGATCTCCTTATGGGTATAGATCGAATGGATCATCATGTCCATCAGTTTTTTGGATTCTGCCTGAAATTGTTTCTGTTCCATTTGTTTCTGTTTGCACCGGAGAGCCTCTCGGCTCCGCGGCACATCTCCTTCCTTGTCAAAATCAAATGCAAAAATGCAAAATTAGCACTCTTGCTTTTTAAGTGCTAACACTATTATAGCACATGTGCTAGTTTCGTCAAGAGATATTCCGTAGAATTTACATTTTGTTCAAATTCGCAGTTGCCACAAAAACAAAAACGCACCTCTCCTTTCAGAGAGATGCGTTCATTTACAAATGAAAATGATTCAGCGATCTATGCCGTTTATTCCGCAGAAGTATCCGGCAGAGTGCTGATATTGTGTACCAAGAATCGCATCAGAGAAACAGCGTCCGTTGCACTTACTTCGATATCGGCGTTGCAGTCCGCATTTTTCAGCTGTGCATCGTTCAGTGCCACTGTGCCGTTTGCCGCCTTGTTCAGCAAGACCGCATCTTTCAGGTCTACAATGCCGTCCAGATTGACATCACCCAGAATGGACAGGTTCGGTTCCTGTGTGGTAGTGACTGCCGGTGTGGTAGTGGTTTCAATTATCACGCCGCTGTTGTAGTCCGAATGCGGCAGCTGTCCCCAAACCAGATCGGTCTTGGTTTCGCCGAAGTTCAGGCTGTAGATCACGCCGCCGGTATACACCAGTTCCGCCGGCAGACTGTCAACGATCGCACCGCCGAACCAAATGTCGTCCTGCTGTTCCAGAGCCGTTTCCACGCAGGCATAGGGTTTCAGATCTTTCTGAATCAGCCCCAGTGCCGGCGTTACCGACAGATTGCCGCAATAAACGCCGTCGCGATACAGCAAGATCCAGTAGGTGTAGGCATCTCCCGATTCCGGAACAGCCAGTTCCTGCGTATAGAAATCGTAATAGTGATACGGCGTGCTGTAAGTCAGGTCAGTAAGGGCGGAAACGCCCAGATCTTCGCACAATCTCTCACGGGCAAGATCCGGATTGGGATCTTTTTGCAATGCTTCTTCCAACAGATCCAGTGCGTTCTGGGTGGTGTCCTTGGATTCGGGCATCGTTTTCGTCTGACTGGGAGTGATATAAGTCGCATCTGCATTGGGATCTTTCCAGCCGTACTTGATATATTCCATAGTATCCGGATCACCGCCAATCAGTTCTTCACGAGCCAGATCATAGGTTTCGCCGTCAACATAAATTGCTTCGCTGCGAATTTGTCCGTTCATGAAATAGCCAGCACTACAGCCCAGCAGAAAATCCTTATCTTCCGAAATCGCATCAACCAGTTTTTCACTAACGCCGCTTCGATAAGCACACGTCGGTGTATACGTGCCGTCTGCTTCCGGTGTCACGGAAAGCTGAATTTTGCCAATCCATACATCATCTTTGGCAACCAGATAATACACACTATCCGGCAGGGCTGTCATGGTGCGGAAATCATAGAATCGGTAAGGTTCACTGAACGTGTAATCTTCCATGTTGTCCAACTGGCGGTGTGGAAAACCAAAATATGCTTCCAAAGCCTTTTCCGCCGCTTCTTTACCCGTTCCTTCCCATACCTGCGGATAGTCCGTCACATTTGTCTGTGCCACTGCCGGAATAGAACCAACTGCTCCCACAGAAAGTGTCAATGCCATCAAAGAAGACAGTATCCTTTTCGTTTTTTTCATAGAAATCACCCTTTCTTTTTCATTTCCCCAGACTGTAAACCCTTTTCTCACAGTCTGGGGAAATGCATCGATTTCATTTTTAGTATAACATAAAATCCCAGCAACGTCAATTTTCATTTTGCATAAAATTGTGCATACTTTTTTCGCAAAATGCACAATTTTCTTATGATTAAAGCTCTCCAAACTTCTCCAAAAACTTCTGCACGCCCAGCAGGTTTTCCTGTACCGTTACTACCAGTTCCCGCAGTTCCAGATTCGGCTTCACCAAGTCTGGCACCATGATGACACGCAGATTTGCCGCCGCGGCACTGCGAATCCCGTTGGGCGAATCCTCCACCGCAAAGGACCCCCCCGCCGTAGCTCCAATGGCATCACATGCCATTTCGTAAATTTCCGGATCAGGCTTGCCGTGCTCCACCTGTTCGCCGGTGATGATCGCATCAAACAGGTCGGTCATGTGTGCCGCTTCCAAGTGGTGCATGGTGCTCTCCCGACCGGTAGAGGTTGCCAGAGCCACACGCCACTCCTCCTGCCGCAGCCAGTGGAGCAGTTCCACTGCACCGGTTTTCACCGGCATGCCGTCTGCGAGCAGCTGGTTCATGATCTCGTGATTCCGCTTGTGAAACGCAAGGTAATCCAAATCTGGATATTCCCTCTCGAAAAACGCCTTGGTATCGGCACGATTCAGCCCGCGGCACTGAGAAATGGCATCATCTATCTGTGCAAAGCCCATTTCTTCAGCCGCCTGCCGCCAAGCCTGATCGCCGACACGCTCCGTGTCGAAAATTACGCCGTCCATATCAAAAATAATTGCTTTCATGCTGTTCCTCCTGTTGGTAAGAATTCCGATACCTTTATTATAACCGAATCGACATCGTTCTGTCAATATGAAAAAGCCGCCGGTGCGTGAAACACTGGCGGCTCTGATATGTCTTGTGACTATGAAATAGATGAATAATAAGAGTAACAATTTATCTATATGATATTTTGTGATTTATTCTCTATCTTTCAGTAAACTCTAATTCTCTCAACATAGCATTTTTGTTTGATTAACATAGATTCTGATTTTATCTATTACCTTCTCACATTGTCTTATGCCATCTTCGTATGTTATCTGAAGATTATCAGGGTTTCTTTCAATCATTTTTGCTACAGTCGAATGACTGGGTCTTACAACAATGATTTCACCTGACCTTTCTTTAGCTTCTACATATTCTAAAGCTTTATTATAAATTATATGACGTTTTGAAATAGCTTTAATAAAATTGGGATAATTTCTATATCTTATTCTTGCCCAAAACATATAATCAGCAGGTTTCATTCTATATTTGCGTGGCTTTGTCAGAATAACAATATTTCTTTTATATCCTTTTCTTTCAAAAAATTTTATAGGTATTGAATCTGCTATCCCACCATCTAAGTAACTTTTTCCATTTATCTCGACTCGTTTAGATAATACTGGAATAGATGCAGAAGCTCTACACCAAATCATATCTTCAAGAAGACCTTTGTGACACTTATGATAAACCGCTTTACCTGTTTCTAAATTTGTACTGACCGAGTAGAATTCCATAGGATTAGCTTCAAATGCTTTATAATCAAATGGATCAAGCTCATATGTGAGTTGCCTATAGCAAAAATCCGCTCCAAATATGTCTCCTGTAATGAAAAATGATCGCATGCTTACATATCTTGGATCCCGACAGTATTTTTTATTGAATCTAATTACTCTCCCTATCTGACCGGATTTAATATTTATTCCAAATATTGCTCCAGCAGATACGCCGATTGTTCCGTCAAACTTTATATTATTTTTCATCAATACATCCATAACTCCAGCAGTAAATACTCCGCTCATACCGCCACCTTCCATTATTAGACCTTGTTTCATAATTGCATCGCCTCATTTCTGTTATATCACAATAAATATTATATTTTTCTACTTAACTATATTGGAAAGGCCTATTCTCCCAATTATATAAGAATATTTTATATGATTTATAACGGAAATAAGTGAATAAACAAAAAACAGGCCATAGTATGAGCATTCACATGCTATAAATGGAACGGATTTTTGTGCATATGCGTACGAAGGTGAAAACAAGGAGAGAAAAATCAACCCCAATATAACTATGATTACACCAATGGATCCAAATATGAAAAAGTCTTTTACAAAAATTCTGTTAACAGTTGTAGACTTTTTATTGTGATAAACTATAGCGATAGAGAGTGATAATAAAACAATCTCTAATCCAAAAATAATTCCCCACCAATTAATGAGAAAATAAGAAGCAATTACGCCTGCTGCACCCATAATATATGTGACTTTCACCATAATACTATTTGAAATTATAAAGAATCGCTTACAGTAATTATAAATATAATATATGCTCGTCAGACTTATTAGAGAATCAGCAAACAATTGCCAATGAACTGCGAAAGGATCCTTAATCCTAATAATATTGGCTGCGAGTACTCCTATACACATTATTACAAGCATAATGTGTATTCCCATATGATTAGAATAATATCTCTTGTAATTTTCTTCTAATTTTTTGTATGAATAATCACTATTTTCATTGTTTTTACTATCAATGCATTTTATCAAATGGGCAAGATAGTGCCGTACACCTTCTGGAATTTCTTTGTCTTGACAATATCTTCTAAATTGTTCGGATATATACTGATGCTTTGCTCCACATGCACTGAATTTATTGTTTGTATATATAAACGGATTCTCTTTTAATGCTTTTAATAATAAGCCATCTTCTTTATTCGACACATCATATATGTAGTGTTCAAGTTTTCCAAAGGTCGCTATCCGAATATCATCAATATTAAATGATCTAAATTCAGACATTAAGTATAAAATACTATAAGCAGTTTCTTTATGTAAAAATCTATTTACCCAATCATCCAAAGGAACATCAATAAGAGAATAATCTCTGGTAAAGCGTTTGTCATTTCCGTAACCAAAACTTAATATGTATCCTAATAATTCCAATTCTATAAGAGGGGCTTTTCCTTTTATAACTTTAATTAATGTATCACATAATCTTTTACACTCTATGCTACCATCTATATTTTCAACGCTTTGCCTCTCGTTGTTCTCTTTTAGGTTTTTCTTTATATAATTATTAATATGTTTTATTTCAATTCCGCAAAATTTTGCAATTTTTGCTTTGTATTGTTCTATATCATCATTATTTAGTGATAACACATATATGTCTTTTAGTACATTATCAATCTTATTGGAAGCAAATAGATTATTCATGCGGGATAAATAACCTTGTGGGAAAGAAAAAACAAATACGCAATTGTTCTCTTCACTATACTCCTTGATTTTATTCATAAAATCAGTAGAATTTAGTGCATCCTCAAACTGATCTAAAAATATTATTTGTTGTTTACAAGATGGTGATATATCAAAAATATAAAAATCACGTTTTATTTCTACAGCATAATTCTTTTTTGTTAAATGAACTTTTAGCTTGTTTATTAATATTGATTTTCCTGATCCACTGTCGCCTGTCAATATGATGCCTTTAAATCCCTTTTCATTAAATTTATTTTCAATTAAAGAAGTTATATTGGTAATATGGACAGTTCGATTTATTATAGCCGAGTTGTTGCTTTCTAATAGTCCATTGTTAATAACCCCGACAAATAGCATATCTGTTCCTCTATGCCAATTATTTTTGGACTCATTGTATATATCAGGCTTTTTTTTATTAAAAACCCATAGCAAAATAGAAATAACTAAAGCAATAGAAACACCTGATTTAGAAATAATTTTGTCAATATCATATTTTTTATAAACTATTACTATAAAATTAAGCAACGCCATAATTGAGAAAAAACAAACAATAACTCTATTATCATATTCATATAGATAATTTCTATGTTTCATATAGCAAAACTTCCTTCAAGTTATTTTTTGATACTTCAATAAAAGTGGAACGTTAGGAACATATCTACCGTTTTTGGTCACAATAACTTTGTAAAATAGACTATTCTACTTTATAGTATAAGGTGTGGTGTAGCAATCTACTATTTGATCACCTAGAAGATTAAACTGTGATAACACTTGCTGAGTTATTCCCACCTTTTTATATGTTCCTACTTTTGTAATATTTTCCACGAATTTTGAGACATTATTTCGAAATTTGTCAAGCAAAACAGGAGTTATTATACGTGTTGAAGGATCTGGAGAACAGGCATAATCAAAAACACAACTATTATGTATCATAATAGGTGTACAAAAGAAAGCATTTCCTTTATATTCATTCTCAAACCAGATTTTTGATCCATTAAGTTGATTACAATCATGCTTTTTTATTGTATCTGTAATTGTTCCGTTTTTACATTCAATTACTAAGTATTTATTATTTCCAATACCCCATAAATTATCGGGACCTTTTCCTCTTTCAAATTCAGGACGTGATGATACAAAGCCAAGAGCAAGGGCGATTTCTTTGATAGCTGCTTCAAAATGTGAAGCAGTATTCTGTGTAAACGCAATATTCTCTAAAATGGCATTGATTTTAATCACATAATTGTTAGGATCCAAATGATTTTCAACGATGTAGTCAACAACAGCTTGTGCCTGTGATGTTGTTTTATTTATTAATTTATTACACTGAATTCCCTGAATTGGACGTAAGATACCAAGATTGTATTGAATACCTGAAAGAAGTAATTGTTGTGCTTCAGCAGGATTTATAAAATTTATGTATTCTGCCATAATTTGCATCAAATAGCCCTTTGTTCTTTCGTCTGTCGTAGCATTCTTAACCTTCTCAATTATTTTAACAGCATCAGAATATTGGGATATGGATGCTTTTTCAAATGCATTTCTAAAAGCAACAGATATGCTGTCAAAATGTGGCTGAGTATCGTACGAAACAGATGATAGCACGTCCTTGCTAACTTTTATCCAATCTTTATTTCTCGGTTTCCTCAAAGAATAGTCAGCTAATGAAAATATTTCTTCAAGTGAGGGGGTCTGATTTTCTTCACATATCTGATCCCATAATTGTTGGGATAACTCGAATTGCTTTTGAGTTGCTTTACTGAAATATTGTTTTCCGTTGGCTCGAATTATGATATCACTTAAGCCTTTTCCCATAAGAACTGCAACACAGTAGTCATTATTTGAGCGCACACCTCGTCCCATTCCTTGCTCCACTTTTTGAATTTGCTCTCGAAGAAGTTCTTTGCTACTCGGATTTACACTTTGAATAAATGAATTATACTCACTTCGCATATTTGGCAAACCGTCTATAACCAAAATGCGGCAAGCTTCATCCGGCAAATCTATACCATCATATTTATTGACAAGTACAGTTAACCCAACATGTCCACTCTTCAATTTTGCAACACCATCGTATATTGTTTGATAATCCATAATTAGATCTGCCTCATCTTCCCAAAAGTCTTTTCTTTTGTATGATGGAACAATAACTACAACGTTGTATTCCTGAGATAACGATTTTAAAATTGTTTTAATGTCAACATCAGAAAGCTTCTTATTTATTACTTGTGGAAATAAAAGCAATCGATCTCCAATATCACTAGCTTTATCGGGTGTTATGATGTTCGATAATTCTGTAGTTTTTAAACCTAAAGAAGTAACAAAGACACTGTCATCAGCTAATGTTGCACTCATAAAAATTCTTCGTTCAGCTTGCTCAAAACTTTGAATTTTATTGATAGGAATACATTTTGGCGTGATTTCAATATCACTTGCTGATATTATACAGTTACAAATAGAAAGGTAGCTATCAATGAGCGGAAGATGAAATTTAATATTATCATCTTCTCGGTATTTATTTAGTACATTTCTAACATCTTGTGTTTTCTCCTGCCAAGACCAGAAAGGAATTAACATAGTTGAATAAGGGTCATGCTGTTTCACAATCTCTTGATACTTCTGCTCTGAATATGTTTTTAATGTGGAATCAAATAATTCTTCAATTTCATTATAGGCATCATTTGTCGACGGAATTTTCACCATAAACTGTGAACCTATTGTTTCTATACAAGCATGCGCGTCATCAATTAAAACACTTCCAATTTCTACATTATTAGAACGACGCATTCCAAATACTGATTTCCCATTAATTAATTTATGAATGTTGATGACTAATATCGCTCTCTTCATTATAAAATCATAGTCATCTTCATCTTGAGTGGTTTTAACACCTAGCTTTTTTGCTTCATTGCATACTTGCTTAATTAAATAAGTATCAGGAACAACATACACAGCTGGTCCTTTTCCTTCAGCTAAACAACTTTGAAGAATTGTAAGACCCACAACCGTTTTTCCACTACCGGTATTCATTTTTATAATTGTATTCTTATTATCACGACTCTCAAACCATTGTTTCCATACTTCGCTTTGCACATCACGAGGATATTCGTAGTATTCAGATTTTTCAGGCAAAGCCATGAATATATCACGTGGTTCGATGCTTGATGATTGAGATTGTTTGCCTAGTTTTGAGAAATCTATCATAAAAGTTCCTCCTGAAAATAATATACAATTACCCATTATTGTCGACATTCACCATTACAATTATACAAGATTTCCATCTTATCGTCAATACATTCGACAATATTCGACAAATACTTTTCATGGATTTCGTTTATTTTTAAATGGCACGAAACATTTTTGAACATTCTCAATATCTCTATTAAAACTTATAGCCAAAACACTTCCATAAGATCAGCATAACATAAGAAAAATCTCATGTCAACAGATTCGCACCAAATAGTCGTTTTTCACATAATTTACTCAATCATTCTCGCCATATTCCTCCAACAGCCGCAAATACTCCTTTTCCTCGCTATCAATCACATCCTTTGCAAACTCCTCCGCATCCTGCACGGAATTACTCAAAATCTCAAATCCAACCGCCGCCCTGAACACATCCACTGGAATTTCTTCCAACCTGTCGGAAAAAATCTCAATCTGAAATCCATCGCAAAGAGTAATACTCCCGTCTTTTTTCTCCTTCTGAATCTTTCTCAAAGACGTTATCTTCACATAAAAGCCATGATACAGCATATTCACATCTCCCATCTCATCTGCATTTGTTCTTCCATTTCCAGATTCTCCGACTGAATCACCTCCGCCAAAGCTGTTTCCAAGTAACTCATATCCAAACCATTTTCTTTGTAGCCTTGCTCAATGATATCATAATACTCCGCCGTTGGAGATTCCAGCGGCCTGTCGCCGTTCATGATGTAAACCATGGCTTCAACAGATTCTCCGTTCAGTTCAAGAGTAATGCCTTCCTTGCGATAATATTTTGGAAAGCCCTCGTATCTATCCAAAAAGCGTTCATCCTGTGCCTCTAATTTCCAAAGCAAAATTGGAACTTCCGCATCTGCATTCGGCTCAATCGTAGCATGATACCGGAATTGCAGCTCATAGCCTTTCAGCATCGCTGCTCCAGCAACTGTCGAATTCGGACAGCGATACGCCATCTGCTCCAGATTGATGTTGCTTCCGTATGCAGCATATAAAATTTTCTTACCCATAAAAATACTCCTTTACATCGACATGAAAAAGCCCATGCTTTCTTCCTCGTATTCCTCTTCAAAATCGTTCGTAACGGCTTCATCCGGCTCATCGGGTACGTTTTCGCATTGTTCCTGAACCTCGCTTACAGGCTCGACACGCTGCTCACGGGCGGCAATACGTTCCTGCTTCAGCCGTTCCCGTTGGGCAATCGCATCCTCCGGATGCCGCCACGAAATACAGCCGTCCAGATGGGAAATTAGATGCTTGCGACAATTCTTAAATTCCTCGCCGTTCAGCCCCAGATTGATCAACCAGACCCTTGCACTGTACCTCAGATTATCGCTCTCTGAAATGTGCGGCGAACAGAATT
>ERZ791864.1441-NODE-1441-length-16085-cov-5.947661_pt1 | contig 16085 bp, 9 predicted proteins | sample MGYA00510282_ERZ791864 | MGnify/ENA primary metagenome ERZ791864 (study PRJEB30046, sample SAMN00792087) | human gut metagenome | study: EMG produced TPA metagenomics assembly of the A metagenome-wide association study of gut microbiota in type 2... | reverse complement strand
CTATGTATGCGCCCTTACTGTCCTTGTACATAAAATACCAGCCGTCTTTGCCTTGCTTTCCGTTACAAGACGAATAGACATCTGTTTTTTTATAAATAGGTAATGTTACTGACGCAAATACACTGCCAATAGTTATAATTTGTATAAGTGCCGACAAAACAATTAGATTGAAAAAAATCCTTCTATAAATATACTTTTTCATATGACACCATTCTAATTCTATAATATTTTACTTTATTGAGTACGGTATAGCTATATTTTCACCTATTATATTGATGTTTTTAATATTATTTTCATCAACATCGCAGGCTACAATATTTATTACCGCAGAAACATTTTGTTTGTAGTCAAAATTCAAGCCGTCAATCATTTTAATGCTGGAGTTGCTTATAACAACTGGCTGAGTAGCTTCATTAAGCGGTTTATCAGCTTTTATTGTGTTGTTTAGCATATAAAGTCCTGTTACAGAATTTATATTTATTGAACCGTACATGCTTGGTACATCTATTGTGTTATTTTCAATCAACACTCCGTCTATGCAAGCCTGTTCACCGAGTTGTGCATTCCATGAATATATTTTCAGTGGAACGTACTTTGAACTGATACCCTCACTCTTAACTGTATTATTTCTAAACGTAAGAGCGGACGGCACAAGTCCCTCGTTGCTCGTTCCGTGAATTTCATTTGCAGCTTCCAATGCCGCTCCAGAATTATTTTCCATAATGTTATTTTCAACTATAGAACAAGCCGATCTTATGATATACGCATGACGTCTTGAATTTTTAAATGTACTGTTCTTTATAATATTTCCTTTATTTGCCGAATCAAGATTATACATAGAGGTAGGAGTATTGGATGTTTCTTGTGAAAGCACTTTATGCACCTTACGGTCAACTGTCAGTCTATAGCCGCCGTCTTCCTTCTTTTCTATTTCCTTTAGAAATGCAGTTCCAACAATTTCATGATTAGACGTATTAAAAAATTTTATCTCATCCCCTACAGAACAGAACATATCTCTTGATGTCTCATAAGTATAATCATTAATTATTTTCGTTATTGCACCACTGTATGTTTGAGTATTTATAAGATCATCAAATGAATTACCAAACTCACAATTATCAATAATAACTCCAAATCGATTACTTCCTAAATGGATTCCGTCTGCGCTTGATGTTATAATCGCACCCGGGGCTAATGACATTTCACAATTTCTAAATATTATTCTTCCACAATTATTTGATATAGGCGCTAACATAAGTAAAGAATTTGTAGTTTTCACTCCTTCAAAGGTTACATCTTTACTGTAACTTACGGTCAAAAGATCAGGGCGTCCGTATTTGTTATATTCTCCGAAATCATATGAATTCCAGCGGCTTTTAAACGGCAAGCGGTCTCCTTTTTTTATAAGCGGACAATATGTTTCGATTGAATCCCTGAATACAACCTTGTATTCCCTGCCCTGTACCTTTTCCACAGAATTTATCATCAATGCGTCAAATGGCATAAATCCGGGAATTTCTTTTTCCGCATTCATAATATTAGCAAAAATCCACGGTCCGTCAGATGGGTTTGAACAATAATAATGCGCCCATTCATCATCTGCCGGAAGAGGACTGTCCTCCGGAATATCTATATATATGGCATTTTCCTCCGCACTTGTTTCTTTAACCGTTCCCCAAATTATTACTCTTTCATCATACTTAACATTCAGATTTCTTACTTTAATATTTGTACAATCCTCAATATTTATAAGACTATTTGTCGGTCTTTCAAACAATATTGTACTTCCGTTGCCCTCAATAGTAAAATTATTTATATTATCTAAATCAAAGAGCGCAAATGCATCTTGCTTTTCATTTATTTTATATGTTTTCCCTGCTTCAAATTCAAGCTTAGACGGTGTCCCCTGTTCTGCCAGTGCAGCAGCCGCTTTAAATGCAGCAAGAACCGCATCTCTGTCATATATGTTTCCATCACCTACAGCGCCATAATCCTTCACATATATCGTCACCTGCGATTCAGGATAGGTTGTTCCTGTTTCTATCGTAATCAAATTATCAAATCTACGATAATCAACAGTCCATCCCGTCGTCGGAAGAAGTGAATTCAACGGAACATATAATTTTCCGTTCACGCTTTTGGGACTTCTGTCTAACATTAAGTGTCCATCACCATAACCTGCAAGACGACTGTTCTCCGTGTATGTCAATTTTATATTGCCTATCATCAGTGAGTTTCCATTTGTTTTACCACCTATTACGTTTGCCAGATTATTTATTTCCATACTCGGATATTCATTTACAAGAACTATAGGATAATTATATTCTTTTCCATCAAAGGTTGTTGTTATATTATCAAGATACTTAATCGTTTCTTCTTGACTGATACCATTAAAATCAACCTCAATCTTTCTTGGTTCATATACCGGTTCATCAAAATCCTTTATGGAAACATTTTTTCTTAAAATCAAGGTTCCATGAGTTGATGTATCGATTTGTGGTGAGCCGGATTTAACATTCCAAGTATACAGCGTTCTTGCAAAGCCTATCATTTTGGAAGCGTTTGCCAGAACATCAAAACCCATTTCCATATTTTCATGAGGTGTCACTGTTTTAAAAGGAAACGACAACTCGGCAATGTAATAATCATCCGATTTTTTTGCCGCGCCGTTCATTTTACCGACATCATAATTACTTGCCGTTAAGGCAGAATCAAATCCAATACGAAGCTGGTAATCATCATCAAAATACTTTGTTGTACGCATGCAATTCTCATCGATAAAAAATTCAACAGAATCATTTTCCCACGGAGAGGAGTCCATATTACTGAATTGTTCCGAATAAACTTTAGCAAGAATATATATATTCTTATCATCCCAAAGGACTTTAAACCACCCTTTATAAAATGTATTATCTCCTCCCAAAATATTATCTAATACATTATAGTTTGTACTATTCCAGATATTATCTATTTCTCCGTCGATAACAGGTGTTCCATATGCCGCTTCTGCTACTTTAACTTCCGTCTTTTCGCTAATATCCTGCTGTTTCGCAAAAGCCGAAGCTGTGCAAACAAACATTGCCAGCATTAAAATCAGCGCGGTAATCTTCTTATTCAAATAAACCACCTCCCAGCTCTAACTGTGTCCGAATCTCACATTCTTCGGGATATCCGTAAAATACCGATATTCCGTCATAAAGTATTATCATTTTATCTGCCGCCCAAAAAAGTGATTTTCCCGCCAATTTTGCGGCATCTCTTACAGGTATCTTGTCATCATTTGTGTACTGTTCTAAAATTACGGTTGACTTATTACCGAATACTTTTTTTACATCAGATTTTGCTATATAAGATGTCCCATTATTCACCGTAATATTAACATTTCCAACACTTGTACCATTATTACAAAGTTTACCTGTAGTTGTACCAATAATCATGCTGTTTTTTAGTTTCCATTTGGTTGTTTCAGAAAGCACATCACCCTCGACATACATAAGCTTTACATCTGTTATATCAACATTGTCGTTCCAGTCGTCTCGCCATTTATTAAATACAAATGTCAGTGTGTCTCCGGATTTTACCTTTGCCATTGCATTTATATTATTAAGGAAATAGACTTCATCATATTTATCATCCCATCTCAGCGATTGCTCGCTTCCTACGCGGTTTGACCAAAGAATACGCCCGTTTAAATAGATTTTTGTCAAAACACCATCAGAAGCCGAATCAATATTGAGCAGTCCACCTAATTTCAAAATACCGTCCTCCGGAAGTTTTATATCAATAATTGCGTTTGTTGTTACTCCAGGTCCCACCTTTGTTTCACTTACATAATCTTTTTCTCCAGAAACTCCACTTTCCCATCTTTGTGATGCACTATTATATATCATAGGAACCTTAGAATATTTTTCACTGTATATCCCGACTTTATCAGTTTTTGATTTCTGAATGAACGAACTAAGCGAATATTCCTTCTGTACGGTATATTTTTCACCAGCACTTGTATCGCACGTCTTAAATAGTTTACCCATATATTTAGTCGCATCACAAGTCCATTCGCACCGATTAAATCCGGCATATTCGTTTACGCCTACTTCCACATCAATATAATCATCCTTTTGTGCAAAAACACCAATATCAAGCGTATTTGTTTTCCCCGGAACAATTAGCTGTTTCCAAATCTCTTCATCATTTTTGAATACTTTTATAATATTGCCAAAGCCTGTTGCGCTATTTGATGTTACAGGAGCATATACACGATATCGCCCCATTTCTCCGATTTTAAACCTCTTTACAACTGAATATTGGTCACTCGGCATTACCGCTTGATCGCTCACAAACGCAACCCCGTCATCTGCCATGTATCCGTCTGCTGATTCGGAAAATTCAAGTTCCTTCATTGTATCATCACGTTTCTGAAAATAAACCGGATCAAACTCATCACGAATATATTCATTTGAAGTGTAATTTACGGTCGGATACCATTCAGTAGCATCATAATAATTATGCTGCCCACAGTTAATTACAAAATGTAATTTATCTCCCACCGCAAGTGACGCTGTTACATCATACTCCGCCGAAGCCTCATCGGAATCTATACTTCCACTCCAAATAACACGGCTATTTTTTAGAATATTAAGCTTTACACCATCTCCAAACGTTGAATCTCCTATATTATCCGGCGCGCGTTTTACAACTCCCTTTAATTGAACAGTTCCTCTCATTGGCGAAACAAACATTATCTCATAGTCTGACGCTCCGCCGGGCGTTGCATAGACCGTAGTAAGCATTGGATATTCTCCGCTTTGAGATATCCACCTTTTGTTTCCGTTTGCTTCTACATTATAGATAAGCTCTTCAATCTGACCGCTTTTACTTTCACAGAAATAAAAACAATTAGCTCCCTGTGTTTCAGAAAATGCCGCCGTATACGAGGCTATGCTTGGACTATCCGCTGCAAAACTACATGTTGAACAGAAAATAACCAGCATTATCAATATACAAACAATTTTTTTCATGCCATACTTCCTTTCTGCCATTACGGCTATAGTAAAGTCAATCTTTTCTATTTAACACTGTATAAATTATGCTTTACTATTGGATTTATATTTTTACCATCGCCATTGATTATCATTAGACTAAGCTCACAATCCTTATAATCTTCATAAACAAAATCAATATCAAATGATAATATACATCCGCTTCCTTTGGAATTTCCGCCAACAAATGCAGCCTCAGAAAGTTTCACCATGGTACCGTTTTTATCATAGAACGCAAGATACGCGTTTGATTTCTTTTCAAGTATTCCTGCGTCATAAAAAAGACATTCAATACGATTACCATTGTTTATTTCAGAAATATTTAGTATTTGTTTATCATTCGCTGTAAATTTTGCCGTTTGGATATATTCAACCTGCGGCGTCCAAAACACAGCAGCGCTTGTTGGATCCTTTGCTGAAACGTCAAAGTATATCATATCTCCGCATCCAACATCTACCATAATATCATGTTTAATACCTTTACTTTCGTCTATCTGGTCACCCGGTATTGTTTCTTGCCAAATACTCTTGCCGTCTATTATTATTTTAACTGTTGTCGCGGCGCCTTTTCCTATTTTGAAGATGTTTGTTCCTGTTGTAAGTCTCACTTTTCCCGCCATAGGCGCTTTCCAGCCTATACATGCCGAAAGAGTAGGTTGAATTATTCCCTGCTGTGTTATATAACTTGTCACATTGCCCGAATTATCCTTTGCTGCATAATAATTGTCAAGCCATGATAGTTCGTCATATACTCCCGTAGCATCATTATATTGCAAATAATACCATCCATCTTTGCTCTGTTGTCCAAATGAGGATTGCATACTAAATTTAAGATCAGAAGTTTCTATCAATTTGTTTGTATAAACATTTCCTTTTCTATATACTCCATTATCTGCTGTTCGGGGTACAGGATATTTGTCTTTTGGATCTGTAAGCTTTTGTCCAAAAGCATTACCAAGATTATATGTAACATCGCCGTTTGTAAATTCTTGTTCCGTTTTTGATATACTTATCTGTGGATTAACAGGGGTTCCGTTTGCTTTTGCACTATCCTTGAGATAATAACAATTTTCATAAATAATTTCTGATAACTCGTTAGAATTTACAAAGGGATTTGCACCGTTTTCATTACTTGTTACCGAGCCATAATTATAACTATTTTTAATACAGAGCTTGTCATTTTCACCTATCCATCCGACAAAGCCTGCCGCATTATTTCCTGATGCTTTTATTACTGCTGCATTTCCGCAATTTTCTATTATTATATTATTATTTGCATCAACATCGGTATTGCCGATAAATGCCGCTGTATTATTACTGCCGTTTACACTTCCGTCAATTATGAGATTTTTTATTATAACTTCACCTTTTGCCTTTTCTATAAGCGTATGTCCTTTTAGAGTAAGCTTGTGATTATTACCATCGATAGTTCCCGTATACTCCTCAATAGGTCTTGTATTTCCACTCGCCTTAACATCAGCCGTAAACTTTGAATATATTGGTTTATCTGTTGTAGCTATAACGTCTGCAAGCGCATTAAGACCATCTGTCGAATCTATCAGATATGGGTTCTCCTGACTGCCATCTCCCTCAAGATGATATGGCTCCATATATGTATACGTTATAATCGGTTTCCAGTAAATTGCCGCACCAGTATTGTTTGTTCCGCAATCTACCTCGTGGTATATCATATCTCCTTTATTAATGTGAAGGTTTGTCACAGTATATGACTGATTTCCAGAACCATTATAACATGTGTTATCAAATACCCACCGTGTTTCTTTACCGTTATCATCTGTTAAAATCTCATTATTCAACTTCATTGTTGCAATTACATCTTCTCCTGTCGGATATGGTCCGTCACGATACACAGTATTATCCTGCGCAGTTAAGGTTACAGTTCCTGTATACGGTGCCTCCCAGCCAATAACAGCAGGTGCATCATAACCAGGTACTATAAAATGTTCATTTATGTTTCCTCCGTCCAAACCTTTAAAATGATTGTCCGTCCATGTCATGTCTATGTATGCGCCCTTACTGTCCTTGTACATAAAATACCAGCCGTCTTTGCCTTGTTTACCGCCGCATTCATTAAATGCATCCACTTTTTTAAATACTGTTTTTCTTTCAGTATCAGGCTCCGGCGTTGCGGTAGCCTCTGGAGTGGCTGTTGGCTCTATCGTTGGTGTCACTGTCGGGTCAGGCTTTTCTGCATCAAAATCTGTATATTCAACAACAGGTCTCCACCATATCGTCGCAGCACCGGGATTTAACCCGCAATCTACTTCGTGATACAATATATCGCCTTTGTTTACATGCACATTCGCTATTGTATAATTTGTTTTACTGTTGTTTTCATTTTTTGTTTTATCAAATACCCATTCCGCATCCGTTCCATCATCTTTCTTTATTTTTTCATTATTTAGCTTTATTGAAGCAACAACATTATCTCCGCCATCATAGGAAGAAACTCTAAACATATCATCTGTCATCTTAAGCGTTACCGTTCCGCTGTAAGGTGCCTTCCATGCCAATACTGCAGAAGTATTATATTGAGGAGTCATGTGAATAAAACTAATAGTAGGAGTGCCTCCTTTCCCAAAACTAGCCTGTTCAACGCTCTCATCCCACGGAAGCTCTGTAAGTTCTCCGCTGTCACCATTTTTGCTATAATAATACCAGCCGTCATATCCCTGCTGTCCATTACATTTCCCTATTGATTCCGTCATTTCGTATCTTGTTTTCTTCTCAGATACTGATGTTTCGTCTGCTGATACACTCACTATGCCACCCATACATTGCACTGCAGTGACAACAGTCACCATAATCGTTACTGTCTTTCTTAATAAATATCCTTTCAAGATTCATTCACCTCACTCATAAACAACTAATATTCTTGTGTTATTGTTTGCTCCCACAGCTGCAAAAACACTATTACCTCTTTCTATATCATTAAAATTAATTTTTTCATACTGTCTTCCTGTCCATTTGTATATAGCTTCCGATGTATTTCCTATATATTTACTTCCTTTTGAAGTGGGTCCCGAATATTCATCTGGCTTTCCGCTGACAATAACATTTGATTCTGAAACAAATACAGACTGTCCATAAATACATCGCTGACTACTGTTAGCTGTATCAAAATCTATAAGAACCGGTGAATAATAATCTGTATCTTCCAAAGAATGCTGTATCCACATATCATCACATCGTCCCTTGCTATCCCAATGCACCTGAACAATATCTCCAGGTCTCACCTTCCGTAAACTTTGCAAATCATAATTTTTTATTCCTTTTTCTTCATCCACTATCGCTATTTTAGCGTTTATTGTTGACGCTTCTGATAATTTAATAGATTTAAGCTCACCTCTTTCATTCCAACCCTGTATCTGATAGTTTTCTTCTCCTTCTTCCTCGTCATAAAACATATCTACTTCGTTAACTGCTATCATTTCGTGACCTGCTCCAATAAGATTACCACCAGTACTATAGGCATATCTTATTAAAATATATTTGACTCCGCCATTTTCTGCAACATCATATAACGATACCTCATAATTATTTTTATTTGAGACAAAATCCGATTGTAAAACCCATAATAGTCCATTATTGTTCATTATTTGTTTATAACTATCATCTTCTTTGGATATGTTTGGTATATAGAATATTTTTGCATCAGGCTCTACAAAATATCTATCATCTAAAACTTTATCATGAGTACACAACATAGTACGTTCATCATCCAACGAAAATTTTTGAGCATCATATCCCTGCTCCGGTAAAATTATTTCTTTAAGTTCACCATCTACTTCTGAATACTTAATAAGCCCCTGCATATTTAATTTTTCTTTTATTTCATTGCTAATATTTTGTATTTTTATCTTTTTAGAATTTATACGTATTGAATCCTTAACCTCAAACTTTTTAAATTTCCTTTGTTCATCAAACAACTTAATCCAAATAGCATCACTTCCATCATCCTCTGTGTATATTGAGCTATCTATAAGAAATGCAACCTGTTCTCCTCCGCTACGGCTATCTAAATATGCAATATTCCCTCTTGAATCAAGGTAAAACACTCCCGATATTCCTGCTTCTATCTTAGGAATTTTGTTTTTACTTTCCAGATTCTTGCAATAGCTGCTTGTTATATATTCTTTTTCTCCAATAGTCACGCGAAATTTGTTATCATTAGAATCTTTATGTATTGATTTTATAGTTCCTTGTATTTTCTGATTACTTATTCTACACTTTATTACTTTTTCATTATCATCATTTTCAGAGATTGCTATCAACAGCACATCATCTTTATTTATATCGCTTAATTTTACTTCGCCGCTGTCATTGTAAATACGATAAAAGCTATCACTCAATTTCAGTTGCTTTTCATCGAATTGGAATGATATTTTCTCCTCTTCTTCATTTACTGAATATGCAACCCGAGTGATATACTCTGTAACAACAACAACTTCATATACATTATCGTCATCATTATCAATAAACTTTATATCAGCCATATCTAAATACGGCAATCGCTCCAGCTTTTCGCCACTTATATGGTCAACCGCTTTGCCATTATAAATCATATCATAGGTTACATCCATATTAATATTGCGCTTACGATTATTTTGATCATAATATCTAACTTTGATTTCATCAACATCTATAATATCTTCATCAGTAACGGTTATCATCTTATTTTTTGATGTTTCTTGAATATATAATATTTTGCCTACCGAGTCTCCTTTTGGAATTTCAACATAACATTCCACATTACATCCCAAATAATCATCTGTCAAATGTTTATCATCACAATGTATTTCTGTTCCAATCTTTACATTTCCTTCTCCAAGACCGTTATCACGATTAAGAGATGTAGCTTCATTTTGACTAATAATACCTTTTACTCGATAAATATTACGTTTTTCAGTTAAAAAAGTATATCCTTCAACTGTTTTATAATTTATATTATTTCCTACGGATCCCGCTATTTCCAAAACATCTGCATGTAATGCTGTATATATTATATTTGCCACATCTATACGACGGGAAATATTTTCATTTGCAACAGCCTTTCCTTTAAGTAAACCAAGCATATTGCCTATGGTTATATATCCACCCGGATAGCCACCTTGAGATTGTGCGGCAGCATCTCCGCCTAAAGCAGTTACAAAGGTTTTAATAAGCTGTATATTAGTAACATAATCATCAGGTCCAAATTTCTCATTATCATAACCTGACATGTAACCGTTACGAATCGCTGTCTCAATATATGCACGGTCATAATCACTTACATCTGTAAAATGAGGTGAAGCATCTTTTGTTTCGCTAATATTAAACATCTTACAAATAATTTTTGCAAGCTCGCTCCTTTTAACTGGCATTTCATCCCAAAAAAATCCGGTTTCTGAATCAATCTCCATTAGTCCAAGTGCTTCTAAAAGTTTAACTATTTTTGTGTCTGCGCTGTCTTTAAAAGTTTCTGTACTATTTGCTGCTTCTATACGTGGGACAGATATCATGGAGATTAGAAGCAAAACTGCCATACAAAATGATAGTAATCTATATTTCATTTATTTTCCCTCCCTGATTATATACCGAATTTTTCCATACACCTATGAATTATGACTGCCGCTTCTGCACGTCTTGCATTTTTCTTAGGCGCAAACATATTATCACCAATACCACTTATAATGTGGTTTCCCGAAAGCACTTTTATTGGATATTTTGCATATTCGGATATGTCATTATCATCTGCAAAAAGCTCTCCAACATCTGATATTTCAATGCCCATTTTTTCTATCGTCCTATATACTATTGCCGCCATATCTTCTCTTGTTATATTAATTCCAGCTCCAAACTCGTCATCTGATAACCCATAAATAATTCCCATTTCTACTGCACAGCAAACATATGGTGCAAACCAATCTCCTGAATGTACATCATTAAATGACACACTTGCTTGGTTAGTGCCAAGGTTGAAGGCTCTGCAAATTAGTGTGACAAATTCCTCTCGAGTTATATTTCTGCCTGGTTCAAATTTTTCATTAGAAATTCCTTTGACTATTCCTTTTGCATTAAGCTCCTTAATTGCATCGGCAGCCCAATCATATCCTGCAAGATCATTAAAAGTATCACTTTTATTATCTTTAATGTTTCCTTGAATTAAACTGTTGTTAGTTGCAGAAGGAATAGTTATCTGAAATCCCGTTCCTGAGCCACTTCCTCCACTTGAGCCACTTCCTCCACTTGAGCCACTTCCTCCTCCAGAACCATTTCCTATACCAGTTCCGCTTTTTGCTTTAATTAAAGCATCATTTACAACCTGAATAAATGTTTTTATGTCACTAAAATTTGTTTGGGCTGACTGCCTTTTAACGTCGGCCATTGCTGCATCTAAAATATTAGTATTGGTTTCATTTTTAAGTTGATTCATTTCATTTTCCAAAATATCTGTATTTGATAAAATCAGTTCGTTTAATTCCATATAATGAGTAGTGTTTGCAAACCTTAAAAACATACTGTTTCTGATTGCTTTATAGAATTCACCATAGTCATTAAAGCCTCCCTTAGGCATGTTTGAATATACATTTGTAGCTATCCATTCCTGATCCTTAGCACTTAGTTTGCTAAATCGTTCAGTATTTGCTATCGCATTTTTTTTGACAAACAAAGCTTTTGAGTTAATATCGAACTCATATATCAAATCTTTTAATTCTATAGCATTTGCCCTATTTGCGAGAACTGTATAAATTGAACCATTAGCAATTTCAACCACATTTTCTGTCGTTACAGAAGACTTATAACTATTTGCAGAAATATTAATTTTATTCTTTGTTGTCAAATCCTGTTTATTATATAAGTCCAATTGCACACCCATATTATTATATATTTTTATTGAATCCTCATCAGATGTCATAAAGTCCAAAATTCCCTTACTACTTTTAATCATTTCATTTATACTTTCAGTTTTCTTTGTCTTATTGAAATACGGCAATTCAAACGAAACTACTGGCACATCTTCATCAGCCTGAAATAAAACTTCCATTTCAAATAAATCGGCAGAAATTTCTTCATCATAGAATTTAATATTGTTTCTGAAGCTACCCTCTGCATCAGGTGTAATAATCCTCATATATCTTATGTCTAAAGGATTTTCCTTGTTTCTCGCCATAATCGTAATCGGTCTTTTATCAGAAAAACTTCCTTCATAAAATAGAGTCTGATCCTTTATTTCACATCGGGAAATGTTTAATTTCGAATCGGCGGAATACCCTAATGCTTGAAAAGGCGAAAAAATCAATAATGACGTTGATATTAACATAGTTAACACAATCAATCTTTTTGTTGACATACTCATCTTTAATAGTCCTCCCTATTTATTTTAGTACATATTCCCTAATTGTACCTTTAAATCTATATATTAATTATAACTTTTTAACAGAGAATACACAAGTGATAAAAATATGGTGTTTGGGGGGGTAATTACATAATACTGCTTTTAGTAAAATATAAACAACTTTGAATTTCAATAGCATCTATTCTCTTAAATCCAAACTACCGTTTGGGTGAAACTACGCTAATGCAAGGATACTATCTGTATTTTTAAGCTTTTTCTATCTATTTATTGTTATTGAATATTACCCATATATAAATTCCAATCGCTATTACAATAGAGAGTGCAAAAATTAACAGAATCCAATATATCATACTAAAATCCTCCTTGTTCAAGAGCAACAATTTTTACAGGGAGAATATCCTGAATTTACAGCGTCCGCGCGGCTTTTAAATTAAACACGGTTTTTCTCTGCCGGAAGTGTATGACAATCGGGACGGTGAAATTTCTTTGAGTTTTTATTGCCGATATAATTTCCCTCTTCATATTCTACCGCCGTTTCGTTTGTCTGTATATCCTCATTCTTTACGGTGGTAACAGTAATGTTATCGCCGTCGCTTATCATAATTATATCGCCTTGCAGGTCTGTTCTGTACACCTGCACATCTGCGTCCCTTAAACGGATCAAAACGGCTTCCGTAGGGTGTCCGTATAAATTATCTTTCCCGACGGATATAACCGCATATTCAGGCATTACCTCGCGTAAAAACGGATATGATGTTGATGTGTCCGAGCCGTGATGACCGACCTTGAGAACATCAGATTTTAATAATCCTCTGTCTAACAGCGTTTGTTCTTCCTCACGCTCCGCGTCGCCCGTAAATAGAAAAGACTTATTTTTGTGCGTTACCTTTAAAATAATTGATGTGTTATTGAGATTATCCGCATTATCAGGGCAAGCAAGAATTTCTACCCTTGCGCTTCCAAACGGAAAACTCTCGTAATTTTCAGGGTGCATTATTTCTGTATTTTGGTCTGCCGCCTTTCGCTTGAAATTCTGATATGCCTTGCTGTCCGCCTCCGCAGAAGGAGCATATACTGCGCTAACGGGCATTACGGAAAGCGGAGCGGACAAACCGCCGACGTGATCTTCATGCGCGTGAGTGCATACCATATAATCTATGTTATCAATATTCAGCTTTTTAAGATAAGCGACAATCAAGCTGCTGTCTGCAACATTTCCGCCGTCAATCATCATTGTATCATCACCGCATTGTAATACTGCCGCGTCCGCTTGCCCGACATCTATAAAATGTACGGTTAATTCTGATACAGGTGTTTCGGTAGGGCTTTCGGTAGGCTGTACGGTTACAACAGGTGTCGGCTCAATCGTGGGTGGTGGAACGTTAGATGTTGATGTGCAACCTGTAATTAGACACAAGACACAAGCTAATATTACCGCAAATACTGAATTTCTTTTCATAAGCAACCACCTCACATATTTTAATTTATATTATTACTTATAAATTTTTTCTTTTAATTCCTCTATTCTGCGGTGTTTATAACTTGTCGCCATACTCTCAATACAATTCTTTTTAAGTTCTTCTATATACTGTTCAAAATGCGTGTTTATATCTTCATTGTTTAAGATTAAATTTGAGATAAATAAAAAAATTGTACTGCTAACTTGTATTGGAATTTGTGTTGATACCATATATATAAAACGAGTAAGTATAATTTCCTCCGCCTTATTGGGATTATATGGGCTCATTTCCTCAATTTTTTTCTCTATTGCTTCCTCAACTGTTATACCTTGCAATTTGCTATATTCTTTTATTTTCATAGCAAGGGGCGCTAATTTTACTTTGATTTTTTCCCCGTAACATATTTTAGGCGGTATTTCCATATCTTTATCCGATTTGGCACTGCTCACGTTAATTGTTTTAACGATGTCATTATATGTCATTTCAAGCGTTTCAAAAGCATTATCTATACTAAATTCATCGTTTATTGTACAGCATATAAGCAGGGATATAAGAGAAAAAATAAGCTCGTTTTGCTGTCTGTTATCTAAATTGTCTATACATACTATTACATACCATAATAGTATGATTGCCGCGTCAAAAGGAACTTTGTTAATTGCGCAGCATAATACCCGATTTAACATTATCTCAACAGACAAGTTATCAATCACGCTAAATTCGTTAAAAAAATCTACTGTTTTGTTTGTTGGTTTGAATTTTAATTCTTTCATTTTGTTTTACTCCTTTTTTATTATTTCATCTTCAATAATTATCCAAACATATAATTACATTAAACCATTTATAATATATATAATCCGAAAGTATTATTTGGTCAATCTAACAGTTGTTTTAAATGGTAAAAAAATATGTTAAAATTTATACAAGCAATTCTTATTAAGGTGGTGTTTTATTTGGATTTTGATTATGCTACAATAGGTAAACATATACAACAATATCGTTTTGAACTTGATAAAACCCAAGAAGAAATTGCAGAAAAGGCAAATATAAGCAAAAATTACTTATCTAAAATTGAAACAGGTAAATCCGCCGGTCGATTAGATAAATATTATAGTATTGCAAAAGCATTAGGCGTAACTATTGATATGTTGATAGATAACACATCAAATAGAGCTTCTTCCGACAACCAGCTATTCTATAATCAACTACTATCGTTAATTTCTTCTTTATCACTTAATCAGCGAAAAATGTTGATTGAATTTATTGAATTACTCCGTAATCACAACGGGGAATACTTGTAAGACAAGGTTTTATTTTAAGAGCCAATTGAACCGACCCCCAAAAGTTAGACCAAAAATCTAACTATTGGGAGGTCGGTTTTTTCATGGCAAAATATAGTTTTGAATTTAAAATGGAGGTTGTGCAGGCATATCTAAATGCTGAAGGTGGGTATAGATATTTAGCAAGTAAATATAACATTCCTGCAAAGAGGAGAATTGAAGAATGGGTACACGCATACAGAGAATTTGGTGAAGAAGGGTTAATGCGTTCGAGACAAAATAAGAAATATACTTTTCAATTTAAGCTTTCTATGGTAGAATTGTATCTATCAAGTGAGGTCTCATATCAGGAATTAGCACTATCACAAGAAATTAGTAATCCATCATTGATTGTAAAATGGGTCAATGATTTCAGAATTGCCGGACCTGATGCTTTGAGACCTAAAAAGAAAGGTCGTAAGAAAACATTGGATATAAGAGAATGTAAAAAGCCTTCTAAATATGACGGAGAAAAACCCGTGGATACAAGTGCCGAGCATGTCAAAGAACTTGAAGACGAACTACTTAAACTTAGAATAGAAAATGCATATTTAAAAGAATTGAGGAGACTGCGTTTAGAGGAGGAAACTCTTCTGAAAAAACAGCGAGAATTGTCCACAGTCTCCGAGGACAGTTCAAATTAAAAGACATTCTCGCAGTAGTCGGTTTTCCAAAGGCAACATATATGTATTGGCGAAAACGATTTGACAGAGAAAATCCTGATAAACAGTTGGAGGATGAAATCACTAAAATCCATATAGAAAACAAGGATTACGGTTACAGACGGGTATATAGAGAATTACGAAACAGAAAGATTTTTGTCTTGAATTGTCAAGTCAAATGCAACGATATATCAAAATAAACTTCAAAAGGCGATTTCCAGTTCAAGCATTTGCGTGGACGCTGATTT
>ERZ791864.1431-NODE-1431-length-16150-cov-17.587512_pt1 | contig 16150 bp, 14 predicted proteins | sample MGYA00510282_ERZ791864 | MGnify/ENA primary metagenome ERZ791864 (study PRJEB30046, sample SAMN00792087) | human gut metagenome | study: EMG produced TPA metagenomics assembly of the A metagenome-wide association study of gut microbiota in type 2... | reverse complement strand
TTTGTCTTTGCCTTAGCATTCTTCTTTGTAGAAGTCTTGTAAGTTACCTTAACCGGAAATACGCATGGTATTTTCCACGGAAGTGTTGGAAATACTGGGTTTGTGAAAATAAATGGAGGTAATATTAGCGCTACAAGTAACACACAATTAACACATAAGAAACAGATAAGTGACAAATTGTTTCAGTTGTAATACTTGTGCCATATGCTATAATATAGGTAGATAAACAAAGGATTTTAACGAAAGGAATCCCGACAGTCAATGACAAAAACAAATGATGACATTCATGTAAATAAAAAATACAAGGACACCGTATTTCGGAAACTGTTTGGCGAAAACAAAGGAAATGCATTGAGTCTTTATAATGCGGTAAATCATACCTCATATACCGATCCGGATGATCTGGAGTATACAACTCTGGAAGATGTCATTTACATGAAATACAAAAATGATGTTTCATTTCTTGTTGACAAAACATTGAGCCTTTGCGAACATCAGAGTTCTTATAACCCGAATATGCCGCTCCGGGGATTTTTGTATTATGCGGATCTGTACCGGAAACTGATTCACCGATCCGAGCGGCTGTACAGCAAGCATCTGTTGAAAATTCCGCGTCCCCATTACATTGTATTTTACAACGGAAGCGAAAAAGATATGGAAGAAGAAAGAAGGACTCTGCGGTTGTCGGATGCCTTTGAAACAGATACCGGAGCTGGTGAATATGAATGGACAGCCACAATGATCAACATAAACAGTGGAAAAAATCAGTCCATCATGGACAGTTGCCACGTTTTATATGAATACGCGGTCTTTGTTGCAAAAATCAAAAGATACCGGGATTCCATGGAATTAAAAGAAGCCATTGATCTTGCCGTCAGGGAATGCATAGAGGAAAATATTCTCAGAGATTTTTTGGAACAGCATCGCAGGGAGGTGTGTGATATGTGTCTTACTGAATTTGATGAAAAGAAATATGAAGATGTTCTCCGCGAGGAAGGCCGGGAGGAAGGTCGAGAAGAAGGTCGTTCTGAAGAACGGAAAACCTTGCTTGAAATCGTTCAAAAGTTGAAAGAGGGAAAAACTCCAGAACAGTTAGTTGAAGATGGAATGGAGAAAGAATCTGTGGATTCTGCTATCATGCTAAGAAACCTTCTGTAATCCGTAATAACCCATGTTTTATATAGACCAAAGATTATAAAGGAAGGAATTCTGAAAAAACATGGAAAAACAAATGATGACATTCATGTAAATAAAAAATACAAGGACACCGTATTTCGGAAACTGTTTGGCGAAAACAAAGGAAATGCATTGAGTCTTTATAATGCGGTAAATCATACCTCATATACCGATCCGGATGATCTGGAGTATACAACTCTGGAAGATGTCATTTACATGAAATACAAAAATGATGTTTCATTTCTTGTTGACAAAACATTGAGCCTTTGCGAACATCAGAGTTCTTATAACCCGAATATGCCGCTCCGGGGATTTTTGTATTATGCGGATCTGTACCGGAAACTGATTCACCGATCCGAGCGGCTGTACAGCAAGCATCTGTTGAAAATTCCGCGTCCCCATTACATTGTATTTTACAACGGAAGCGAAAAAGATATGGAAGAAGAAAGAAGGACTCTGCGGTTGTCGGATGCCTTTGAAACAGATACCGGAGCTGGTGAATATGAATGGACAGCCACAATGATCAACATAAACAGTGGAAAAAATCAGTCCATCATGGACAGTTGCCACGTTTTATATGAATACGCGGTCTTTGTTGCAAAAATCAAAAGATACCGGGATTCCATGGAATTAAAAGAAGCCATTGATCTTGCCGTCAGGGAATGCATAGAGGAAAATATTCTCAGAGATTTTTTGGAACAGCATCGCAGGGAGGTGTGTGATATGTGTCTTACTGAATTTGATGAAAAGAAATATGAAGATGTTCTCCGCGAGGAAGGCCGGGAGGAAGGACTTGCAGAAGGTCGTAAAAAAGAAGTATTTATGTCCGTACAGGAAGGTGATTATGGAATTGTGCGTGGAGCCCAGAAACTGAATCTTTCTGTAGAAGAATTTGAAAAAGAAATGTCTGCGGCCGGATATCAAATCCCGATAGAGGTGTAAAATTGAATGTATAAGGTAAATTTTTGTCCAACGGCACATTATGGTAGGTACTAACCGCATTTTATTTTTGATGTATCCGCCTACCCGATTGTGCCGAATCGGAATTAACCGCGGATTCTCAGCAGCGCGACCGCACGATGTTGTAATCTTATTTTAGGAGAAAGATTACCTGCTTTTGAAATAAGACCATGTAAGTTTAGAATTTGTGGGGCTGACCCCATAAACCCGGAAACTCTAATTCTGGGGCAATTACATTAAAATAATTACATTTCATAAAAAGAGGCTGTCGAAGCAACCTCTTTTTTTATGAGGTGGACACAACATGAGATTCTTAATGTAGGTCTAGTATCCCATATTTTAACAGGTAAATAAAAAATATAAACTTTTAAATTTGAAAATCAATATTTATGTAAAGGAGATATTTTTCTATGAGTTATGTATATAATAATACGCAATATAATATTTTATCTGTCAATGCAAAATATTGCGAAGATCGTGCAAATGTATTGGGAGTATGTCGCTTAGTTTCAATAGAAATCGCTGAAATAATTCCAAGTGTTTCAAACAATATTAAAGAGAAAATGGAACGTAAAATTTCCGACCACTTTGCTGAAGATGAGTATTTCACAGAGGATGAAACATGGAAAATTAGTGCCGAAAAAGATATTAAAAAGTATACCGATGCACATACCGTACATATTTTCTAATCAATAAAAATGCATCAAAACTAATGTGTTTCAGACTATAGATAAAGTGCTTCGAGGATTTATGTTTCTCAGAGTATTTTTCTAGTTATTTATAAAAGTATTTTATTGCTTAGAAATATGCAATAATTCTATTTTCGAATGGAGTATTTTATTCAATTAATATACACAAAAATTTTCTTTAAAAAACCTCTGAGCAATTTCTCGTCCAAAGGCTTTTTTATCTATAATTTAAATTACATAGTTGTTTTATTCAAATATTATATTTCTAATCCGAATACACGCTTGTTCATATTTTTGACCGTAATCTCTGACGATTCCACCATTTAGTCTGTCATAAACGGTATCTGCATCGTATAGAGGTTGATCCAGAATCATATCACTGATGATATTTGATGGATTATTTCCAAACGCACATTTATGACAACATACATGCATTGATCCGATTCTGTCATATCCCCACTCTATTACAGCGTGTGGCATTGTTATATCATGTTTACAACATTCACACTTGATTCTATCTTTGTACTTCACTTAAAGGCCTCCTCGTAAAAAATACAAAATATGTTATATTTTAGGTAACAGATTTTAACGAAACAATTTATTTCATTAAAATATTGTATTACCAAAAAGAGAGCCACATTTGTGACCCTCTTTTTGAATAATTACTAATCAAATATTAAACTACTCGATAGTAATATATCCTGGTACAGAAACTTCTGTTAACATATAAACACCAGCTTCTACTTCAACACATACTGTAACTTTAGTATCTGTGAAATATTCACCTTTTGTAAGATTCTTTGGTGATTTTGTTTTATCAGAAGTATCAAATGCACCCTGAATATTACTGATACCAGTTACTTTTGTAATGATAATATCATCATTCTTAGCGTTACCAGCTTTTCCATATGTTTTATCACCATATTTTACAGTAATGGCTTTCTGTAATGCATCTTCTACTGTTTTACCATCAGCAGCAACAGTTTGCTTTTCCACGTCTGCAGATGTAGCAGACTGTGAATCACTTACAGTAAATGAAGTTGTAAGAACAACATCTTTTCCGTCAACTTTTACAATTGCTTTTACAGAGTATGTTCCAACAGCCAGTTTTTTCTCAAGCGCAGTAATGGCACCACCACTTACAGTGCTGTTTTCTCCAACAGCAGCAATCTTAATAGCTGAACCACTTGTAGTTGTTGTAACTTGTTTACCATCTTTATCTTTTACTTCCCATGAATCAGCCTTTACTTCTTTAGCGTCTACACCGTTGTTTGTTCCAATAACCTTAAGTACAACATCTTTGGCTGCCTTATTGTCCTTGTCAACTTTTAAGTCTACATTGCTGACATCAATTCTCCAACCATTTACATTGGTTGTATCTGCATTTTTTACAACAACTGAAACTGTCTTGGCAACTACTTCTTTACCATCTTTCTTATATGAAATCTTGTATACATAATTACCAGGCTTTGCAGTGTAATTAAATTTTACAGCTTTATCACCGTCATATGTGAAATATGTGTTTTTCTTGTCAGCATTAACAGCAGTTGCACTTAAACCACTTACATCTGTAGATAAGCACTCTACTGTAAGAGTAGCAGCAATGTCATCACCATACTGATCTTTTACCGTAGCCTTTACAGGAATGGCATTCTTTAAATCAGTAGATGTAGAAACCGTTACACTATATTTATCAAGTTCAAGTGTAGCAACGGTTCTTTCAGCAACAATGTCGATAGCTACAGAGCCAACAATTTTATTATCTTTCTTAATCAGAAGATATGCAGCACCATTTTTTACTGCTGTAATATTAACGCAATGAGGATCAGCGGCAAGTGAACCAGAGACCATCAGTGATGCCTTATCAGAAGATTCTACTGAATAATTATTGTAATCAGAAACCTCTTTTCCATTTGCATCAGTAATCTTGATATAAGCAACCTTTGTTTCGCCTTTGGCAATTTTATTGGTATCTTTTGCCTTATCAAATTTTTTACCAGCAGCATCAATTCTTACAGCAAAGCCATTTACAGTAGCCTGATCAGCGGCAGTAATTGTAACCTTATTTGGTCCAATATTTCCTTCTGGCTTTCCATTCTGATCATATTTTCCAGTTTTGTATTCGATAGTTGCCTCGGCAGTATCACCAATCTTGTTCAAGTATAACTTAGAGCCATTTGTATATCCGTTGCCCTTAGGGTCAATTGTAAAGCTATAGTTAGCATCTGTTTCATCTAACTTCATTTCTTTTACAATAACTCCGTTAGCATCCTTGGAAACTAACTTAACTTCTGTCTCAGTAGCGTATGGGATTGTTGCTGTATCAAGTGCGATAGAAGCAACCTTTCCGTCAGAAGCTACGAATGTCTTTGTAATTCCATCAAGAGTTACATCATATGTAGCAGCATCCTTTAATTCGCTGAACAGTGTTAATGTAACCTTAGAAGCATCCTTAGAATCAACAGATACCTTAGATACTGGATAAACAACGTTTGTTGTCTCGTTCTTTACTACGAAATCAGTAGGCTTAAGATTCTTTGTATTACCAGTAACAGTAGCTGTAAGCTCTGTCAACTTGTTCTGTGCTACAGTAGAAAGAACATAGTTCTTAACTTCTACATCCTTAGTAGTTGTAGCTGAATCCTTACCAACTGTAATCTTAGCTGTGATTGTTGCCTTACCAGCCTTAACACCAGTTACTGTACCGTCAGCTGCTACTGTTGCAATAGAATCATCGCTTGATGTGTAAGTAATCTTAGCTCTTGAAGAATTTTTCTTAGTATTTGTTAACTTAGTTGTGCTTCCAATAGCTACTACTGAATCTCCAGATAAAGCAACGCCTACCTTAGCAACTTTCAGTGTGTAAGTAAGTTTCTTTGTCTTTGCCTTAGCATTCTTCTTTGTAGAAGTCTTGTAAGTTACCTTAACCGGAAATACGCATGGTATTTTTGGCGTAAGTACTGGAAATACCGGGTTTGTGAAAATGAATGGAAGCAAAATCACTTCTACAAGTAACACGCAAGCAACATACAAGAAGCGATTAAATCTGATTTATGGCTTCGACCAGCGCAGGTACATCCAGATGTGTGTAAATCCGTTCCGTCAGGGACATAGCGCCGGAATGCCCGACGATTTTTTTGATGGTAGTCTGATCGACATGTGCTTCGGCGAGCAGGGAAATCGTGGTGTGCCGGCAGCAGTGAGGTGTATGATCGATGTGCAGACGAAACATTAGGGGTTGGAAAACATTGTGGTAATACATATAATAGGTAAAATGCTGGCTGTCCAGAGTATGGATGAGATATTCACAATCGGAACAGTCATGAAGCCAGCGCTGGTAAAAGGGGAGTACTTTGTCAGCAATCGGAACTTTTCGAATGCCGTTTTCGGTTTTGCTGTCAATGACATCAAAATATTGTTCGGACAGATGAACATTTTCTTTTTTCAGATCCAAAAGCTCTGAGACGCGGACCCCATTGTATAATAGCATGAGGACTGTCTGGCAATAGGGATCGTTTTTGTGTTTCCACAGGAGAGCAATTTCAGAAGTGGAAAAACAGCTCCGTATGTTTTTATTAGGATTCCGGTCTTTGTATTTCGAGATATTTACATAGGCAGAATAATCTTTTGAGACAATTTCGTGTTTCATGGCATAAGAATAGAGCTGGTTAAAGAGAACACGGATTTTTTTCAGGGTAGGATAGTTCTTGCCGCTGTGATCAATCACCTGCTGTAAATCATTGAGTCTCAAATTGTGAAATGGCATATCAGCAATGTTTTCACAAGTGGCAAATGCCGCCCGATAGCCTTTGATGTTGGAGTGGGAGATGGTAGGAAACTTTTCTTCGGACCATCGGAGATAAATTTCCCGGAAGGTTAATTTCAGAGTTTCCCCATCGATGGGATAATTATTGTAACGTGCCAGAATCTGCAGAGCTTCTGACCGGGTAGGAGCGTAGCCCAGAATCTGATAGTGCTGGATGCGCTTTCCAGTGATGTCATTGATGTGCCAGCCCGTAGTGATGCGTGCTGCGTAGGGTCTTCTTCTGTTGCCGGAGAGTTTTACGACTCCGCCGTATCCGTTTGGTAATCTCATTTTTCTTCCTTTCGTGTGTAAAAATTTATATTATCGTGTCAATCATACACATTTATTTGTAAAATTTTTAAGTATCACACAAGTAACAAAAAAGAGTTTTTACATATTATATATATTTTACGTGTTGAAAAAACGAAGGTTTAGGGGTATTATATTCTAGAAAAATTGTTTACTAAGGAGAGAAAACTTTGAGTGAGAATGGATATCGAAATTTAAAAAAGACGAATAAGCTGATGATTCCCGTCATTTTGATGATGGGGTTTGTGCCATTGCTTGTACATATGTATTCCTATAATTCAAATCTGTCGCAGTTTGACTGGTTTCCGGCCAATTCAGATACACAGACAGATTTCTTTTTTGCATGGAAGATGATTGCGATCGTAATCATTGGAGTGGTGATGGCTGCAATTCTGTTGTATCGGCATTATGTGAAGAAAGAGACCCTGCAGTTTGAAAATTCTTTTTATTTTCTGATGGTATACGGACTTTTTGTTCTGATGTCAGCACTTTTTTCAAAGCATAAGCATTGGGTATCCGGTGGAACTTATGAACTTTTTGAGTCTGTGTGGGTAGTTTTTGCGTATATGCTGCTGTGTTATTATGTATATAATTTTGTGAATGAAGAAAAACATGTGGAATTCATTTTGAAAATTTCGGGCATTGGCATGGCTATTGTTACAGTGATCGGCGTATTTCAGTATTTTGGACTAGACTTCTTTCAGTCAAATTTTGGAAAACATTTAATTACAAATCCTGGATGGTGGAAGAATTTAAAAGAGCTGACATTTAATTTTGCACCGAAAACTTCTTATACGACATTATACAATCCGAACTTTTTATCGTTTTATTTTGGTATGCTCATTGTGCTGGCGGTATGCTTGTTTATTGCGTCAAAAAAGATATGGCATCGGATAGTGCTGGCAGTAGCGGTAGTATGCTGTGCCATCTGCTTGAAAGGAAGCGGCAGTGCGAGTGGATGGATGGCTCTTGCATTGGCAGCAGTGGTACTTATACTTGTGCTTTTGAGCCGGAAGAAAAAACTGTTTGTTGTTGGTGCTGTTGTAGTGGTAATTGGGATTATAGCAGCAATCGTACTTGGAAATACCACCTCAGCAGGTGAAAGTATAAAAAATACAATTGTTGGTACATACCGGATGAGTGACAGATGGGCTCTGAATGGAGTAGAAACCAATACGGATGATGTTGTGCTTGACATTCACGGGAATAAACTGAGTGTTTCTTATACCGTGGGAGAGGATGGAACAACACAGATCAGTTGCAAAGATTCGGATGGAAATGAGTTAAGCCAGACGATAGTGGATGCAGATAACCAGGTGACAACGATGGATGACAGCCGTTTTTCTGGGGTACAGCTGCAACCGGTATCTTTTGGAGATAGCTTGCCCGGAATTTGTGCAACGATTGATGGTGTGCAGTGGAACTTCATAAATACCGATGAGAATGGATATGAGTATCTGAATCCAGCAGGAAAATTAGTGAAGTTTGAGAATCCGAAGGTTTCAAAAGTATTTTTGGATGATGCAATGAGTGGAAGAGGACATATCTGGAATAAGACAATCCCAATTTTGGGAAAACATGTATTGATGGGATCTGGTGCTAATTCTTATATGTTTGAAGTACCTCAGGCAGATTATATCAGTCAAAACTATATGTATGGTGCAAACAGCTATGATGTGAAAGCACATAATTGGTATCTGCAGCAATGGGTGGAAACCGGACTGATCGGTACCCTGGCACTTCTGGTATTTCTGTTCTGGTATCTGGTACAGTCGATACGCATTTACCGCAGAGTGGATCTGCACGAGAGTATCAGCTGGGTTGGATTTGGATTATTTGCGGCAGTGCTGGTGTACATGATTGCAGGTATCGCAAATGATTCTAATGTATGTACCGCTCCGGTATTCTGGGGCATGCTTGGCCTGGGACTTGCAGTGAACCGAATGCTGGTTAAGAAAGAAAATCTTTTCGCAAAGGAACCGGTTTCTGAGAAAAATGATGTTGTTGTGGAACAGAACGACCTTAAAACGGAAAAAGCAGTGACAACAGAAACTTCTGCAAAGAAGCAGTCCGGAAAGAAACAGTCAAGAAAACAGAGAAAATCAAACAAGTCATGAAAATGAGCAGATTATAGGGAGTAATTTTGGCATGCAACAAATGAAAAACCGGTTTCGGGGGGAAACGGCAAAATATATACGAATCGTATTGTTGGTAATTTACGATATATTGGCAATCTTTCTGGCAGAAATTCTTTCTATCTGGACACGTTTTGATTTCAGTTTAAAGAGTGAGCAGGGAATTCCTTTTTTAGAGACAGCATTGCAATATTTCTGGGTAAATATGATTGTAACCATTGTGATATTTTTTATTATGCATCTGTATAATAGTCTGTGGGAATATGCGAGCGTACAGGAACTATTAAATGTAGTGATTGCGTGTCTGCTCAGTGCTGCAATACAGAGTCTGGGGATGCATATGTTCCAATGGAACATGCCGCGTTCTTATTATATTTTGTATTTTTTCTTTTTGCTGGCACTGGTGTCCGGAAGCCGCTTTGTATACCGGGGACTGCGTATCATACGACACAGTTATCTGGGAGATGCATCCAGACATACCATTGCTACCATGGTGATTGGAGCAGGAGACAGTGCAAATTTCCTGATAAAAAATATGGAGAACAGTCCGCTGATCCGCAATCGTGTAGTATGTGTGATCGATGCAGACAAGAATAAGATAGGAAGCACCATTCTGGGAGCTCCGATTGTGGGAAATGACAGCAAGATTCCATGGGCAGCAGAAAAATACGAAGTGCAGGAAATCTTTATTGCCATCCCGAATCTGCCGGGAGATCGAAAGAAAAAGATTCTGGAATTGTGTAAAAACACGGGATGTAAAATTAAAATTTTGCCTAGTATGGCGCAGATTGTGAATGACGAAGTAAGTGTCTCAAATTTCCGTGAGGTGGAAATCGAAGATTTACTGGGACGGGAGCCGGTGAAGACAAATCTGGATGAGGTCATGGGATACATTGCGGGAAAGGTTGTACTTGTAACCGGTGGCGGTGGTTCCATCGGAAGTGAACTCTGTCGCCAGATTGCGGCGCATCATCCTTCGCAGCTGGTAATATTTGATATTTATGAAAATACCACGTATGACCTTCAACAGGAGTTAAGAAAGAAATTTCCGAATCTGAATCTGGTTGTGCTGATTGGATCTGTGAGAAATACCCATCGTGTGGATACCGTATTTTCGGATTATAAACCGGCGATTGTTTTTCATGCAGCTGCACATAAGCATGTGCCACTCATGGAGGACAGTCCGAATGAGGCAATCAAAAACAATGTATTCGGTACTTATAATGTGGCTATGGCAGCAGGAAGAAACGGAACGGAGCGCATGGTATTGATTTCTACGGATAAAGCCGTAAATCCGACCAATATCATGGGAGCGTCTAAACGTATCTGTGAGATGATTATTCAGGGAATGCAGCATCGTTTTCCGAAAACCAATTATGTAGCGGTTCGCTTTGGAAATGTACTGGGAAGTAACGGAAGTGTGATTCCTCTTTTCAAAAAGCAGATCGCAGAGGGCGGACCGGTTACCGTTACCGATAAAAATATTATTCGTTATTTTATGACGATTCCAGAAGCAGTATCACTTGTCTTACAGGCAGGGGCTTACGCAAAGGGCGGAGAAATCTTTGTGCTGGATATGGGAGAGCCGGTAAAGATTGATGATATGGCAAGAAATCTGATCAAGTTATCCGGATTTGAACCGGATGTGGATATCCCGATTGTGTACACAGGGCTTCGACCGGGGGAAAAGATGTTTGAAGAGTGTCTGAAAGAAGAGGAAGGACTTCAGAAAACGGAGAATGATCTGATTTTTATCGGAAAACCGATTGCATTTGACAGGGAAGAGTTTTTTGAACATTTGAAAGATCTGAAGAAGACGGCATATGAAGATGATCCACAGATGAAGCTGGTAGTGAAACGGTTAGTGCCTTCGTATCAGGTGGAAAAAAGCAAATAATTAGAAATAGAATGGGGAGCAGTCGGAGCGGCTGCTCTCTTTAATTTTACTGCATGCTCTATTCGTAAATGGTATAATAAAGTGTACGATTTAAAAGAAGTACAGGGAGGAGAAGGTAAATGATTGATTTATGGCTTGCATTAGTGGATCAGACTTTTGGTGGAACAAATTTGTATATTCCGACAATTTTAATGATGTTAGCAATTGGAATTATCTGCTTCACAAACAAGAATTGGTTACAGATGCCAAGATATATGCTTGGAACAGTTATAAGTGAGATAGCAGGAGTATATTTCTTTTCCGTGCTTGGATTTGGAATGCAGGTATTATGTAGAGAAACGAAGCCGGAAGCTAAAGAATTTTTGAAGAGTCTGTATGGAATCTGGTGTCTGATTCTTGGAATTATGATTATACTGGCGTATCGCTGCATACATATCTATTGGATCATGCGCAGGGAATTGAAAGTAAGCTGCTTGTATGCGCAACCGGAGAATTATGACTATAACTTAATAGAGGCATGGAAGCGTCTGGAAAAATTGCTGCCATCAAAGATGACGAAAAAACAAAAGGAAACTTATGAGCGGTATAAAATGTTTTTGCGGACGCAGATGGGAAGTTTTCATGCAAATGAACTGGAAATGAGAAGACGGGCAGAAGCAGGGGAAAAAGATACAGCGTTCAACCACCTGCTTTACTTTATCCAATATCAGAGAACCGGACATATAGAACAGGCAAATGAACAAATACGGAAGGCAGAGGCATTATGCAATGAAGAAACGGATATCACGATACGAAGCCAGATTCTGATTAACCGTGGATTGTCCTATGTACTGACCAAAGCCTATAAGGATGCAGAGGATGCTTTTGAGAAAGCGATACTCTTTTGCGAGGAGAACGATTTACAAACGTCAGAATTGTGGACGATTTTGTACTATAATTATGTATTTAATAAGACTCGATTGCATCAGCATATATCATATGAAGAATGGAAACCAGAACTGGAAATATTAAAAGAACATCTTGACATGAAAAATCCACAGGATTATATTGCTTATCGCTATGTAGAGCTGGAAATGTTACGCCAGACAGGTGCGGAACGTTCCAGACTGGAGAAAAATGTGCAGGATATGCTGACGTGTATTGGACAAAGAAAAATGCCGGACAGGAATCGTTGTATGTTTGAAGCTTCAGTGGCACATGTCGTATGGTCTTCAAGACTGGATCCTGTTCATGTTTTGCAGGCACTGAATAAAGACAAAGAACTCATAAGGCAGTTGCCTATGCCAGCAAGATACCATTGCTATAAGAACATTCAGTCATTTTTCGAAGATCTGCACGGAGGTATCGTTAAAAAATATGCAGATTTGCGGGAAGATGCAGCGGAATATATGAAGCATCAGTCATTGGATGATTTGGAAAAATTTCGTAAGTTGCTTCCATCTGAGGCTGTATATGAGCGGTGTTTCTGTTTCGAAGAAGAAGCCAGATTGCAGAAAAACCACCCGCAGACCTACCGGTGGGAGAATGTGTTAGAAGAGCTTGAGAACGCAAGTAATCTGTATAAAGAAAATGGATTGGAACTTGAAGAACTCATGTGTAATCTTAACTTGATAGATGAGGCGTGCATTGCCCTTAATGTGGATGCATACGGAAGACCCATATACAAAGACAGGATGAAACATCTCATGGAAGAGGCAGAACAAATCCTGCCAATTCTTCAGGAACATCCAGTTATCAATGAGATTGCCTTACGCATGAGTTACTATGCGTATCGTATGGATGATTATGAAAAATGCAAAAAGTATTATGAAGAATATCGCCGGACAAAGCATCTTGTGTCGATTGAGCAATATGCTCCAGGACTCCATACATATTATATGGTTGTTAGTTTCGCGGTACGTGTGTTGTATGTCATTGATGCAATCAAGGCAATTCCGTCAATAAGTGAGTTCCAGAGAAAAAATGCATCCATCCGAAAGAGCATCCAGAATTTTATGTCCGGACCAGCAGAAAAAGAATATGTTATTTTAGGCATGCTCCTTGGTTTTACTGATATCGTTCTGTTAAAGCGGTTAATGTGGAAAAATGCACGGGATGGAAGCACGGAAGCGCATGTCTGGTTTGTGTTTTCAGACTTGGGCTTGGAAATAGATATTGCATATAATAATATTGCAGAAGATGCTGAAACAGATAGAACTTTTTTCATAATTAATCAACATCCGTTGGAAAATGGTCTCTCCAGATTTGCCAGTAAGAAAAGTGAACAAGGAAGATTGAGCGTTCCGCTGGTGCAGGAAGAAACATTCGGGCTTGGCAACTTTGTGGAAAGTGAGCAGGCAGAGATGTTGGAAATACGTGATATGATTGAAAAATATTTGCCAGAGGCTTGTCCAACGATTGAGGAACTGAGATGGAGCTATAGGGATGTTATGGTTCCAGTTTCTGTGGATGCTAGTAATCAATAATAAGAATGTACGGTCAGTTAAGTATCTACCAGACAAAAACACTTTCTTATCTGAAGCAACTCTTGAAAATTCCATACGTTTTTTGGGTCTTAAAATATTTTAAGATTGCAAAATGATGAAATATATTACTTGCAATATAGAACTAAAAAATATATAATTAATTATATGAATATAAAATTTGAATATGAAGATAAAGTAGGTGAAGGAAAACGGAAAAGAGGCAACAGAATATGGAACTTGTCTGGTTGAAATATAAAATGATGGGCTGTTTGCATGAAAGAGAATATACTAAATTTCCGCAAGTATCCAATCACGAAATCTGTCATGAAATGTTTGGAAATGCATTTAGAGGATGTGTTATAATATAGATGAGTGAATAAGTAAGTAATAATTTAGTTTAAAGGAGGTTATGTGATGGGAAAATTATTTACAGTAGGGCATTCACAACATACTCCAGAATATTTTATTAACTTATTAAAAAGGCATAATATTAATTGTGTTTTAGATGTTCGAAGTACTCCGTATTCAAAGTATGCAGAACAATTTAACAGAGAAAATGTACATGCTTTTTTACAAAATAGCAGTATAAGATATTCTTATATGGGAAAATATTTTGGTGCACGCCCAACGGAATTGAAATTGTATAATAATAAAGGATATTTGGATTTTGAAAAAGTTGCACAATCAGAACGATTTAATATTGGGGTGAAAAATGTTATTTTGGGATTAGAACAAAATAACAACATTGCTTTAATGTGTACAGAAAAGGATCCAATTGATTGTCATCGAGCTATTCTGGTGGCCAGAGCATTTGAATTGAGAGGGATAGAAGTTAACCATATTCTTTCAGATGGAACATTGCAGAATCAGAGAAAATTGGATGAGCGTTTATTGGATATGTATTTTCCAGAAAGAGAACAATTATCCATATTTAATTACAATGACATACCTGATGATGACGAATATATAACACGGGCATACAGAAAAAGAAATGAGGAAATTGGTTATCACATTGATTTGAAACAATTTGCAGCGGTTTAAGGAGTATTTATGTATATATATACAATGGGATTTACACAAAAGAGTGCTGAGACATTTTTTGAAAAAATAATAGACAATAAAATTGAATTGTTGTTGGATATTAGACTAAATAACCAATCACAATTAGCTGGATTTACGAAAGGTAAGGATTTAAAATATTTTTTGAGGGTTATATGTGGGTGTGATTATCAGCATGATATAATTTATGCTCCGACAAAAGACATTTTGCAAGCTTATAAGAAAAAAGAAATATCATGGGAAGAGTATGAAACAAGATTTAATAAACTAATTACCAAAAGAAAATTGGCAGATGATTTTAAAAAGAATTATCAGAAATATGAAAAAGTATTATTATTGTGCTCAGAACCAACACCGGAATGTTGTCATAGACGTTTACTGGCGGAATATTTAAGCAGAGAATTGGGAGACAATATAATTCATATTTAGTGGGAGGATGTTATGGAGAAAAGAATTATTATTATGACGGAATCTTCAAAGTTTTCGGGAAAATGTGTTGCAGGTATCGATGTTGATAGTGGTGAGTGGGTTAGATTAGTTAGTGATGATCCGGAAACACATGGAGCAATAGCTAATGAGGATTTATTCTATGAAAATGGCAGAAGATGTGAACTTTTGGATGTTGTAGATGTACTGATTGTCGGAGAATGTAATGATGACATTCAACCGGAGAATGTAATGATTGATACATCACAAAATATAGAGTATGTAGGAAAGGCTTCGATAGATGATGTTTTGGAAATACACCCAGCGGAAAATCTAGATGAGATACTGGGAAATAAATATTCATATATATTGGAACAAAAGGTAAATACTGTTGGATATTCACTAGCGTTAGTAGAGGTTACAGATTTGGAAATCATGCAGGTGGAAAATCCGCATGGTCAACCTAAAACAAAAGCAAATTTTACATACAACAGGGATCGATATACACAAATGTCAGTGACAGATCCGCGATTCTATTCTGTAAAGAATGAAACAAGATATAATAATGCGATTCTAGTAATTAGCATTGGAACACCTTATAATGGAAAGTACTATAAGTTCATATCTGGGATTTATGTTTTCGAATAAGCCTATGAGCAGATTAGATAGTGATCCTGATTATTTGTTGACGCAGTATATCAGTGATTTCGCAAAGTATTTGGGGGATGATGGAGTTAAATATTTTAGCACATTTGATAAAATTTCCTATAATGTTGCATTATTTGATTTATCAGCCTGTAATTGCATATACTATAGAAATTTTTTGATTGGAGATTTGGATTATAAAATGTCAACGGTATAGGCATTTTTTAAAATTACAATTAGATATATTTGAAAGATACAAGGCAATGTCAATTAGCAGCCTATGTGCTGTGTATGGAAATCCGCTATAGAATGGACAACATTTTGTGGCGGATTTCGTTGTCTTCTGCAAAATTAGACAAACGCGGCTGAAAGCAGTTAAAAAACAGAAATATGTGTTATATTGTGATATCGCTGACTTGAAAAAGTAAATTCCAGTGCAAGAGTGGTTGAGGGGAGAATTCCACTGTATAAATGGATGGTAGAATTAAACTTTGCAATTTTCAGAAATGGTTATTTGTTAGATAATTAATGAATTTCGATTCATTATATGATATAATGGACACTAGATAATAAGAAATTATCCT
>ERZ791864.1417-NODE-1417-length-16330-cov-2.290323_pt1 | contig 16330 bp, 8 predicted proteins | sample MGYA00510282_ERZ791864 | MGnify/ENA primary metagenome ERZ791864 (study PRJEB30046, sample SAMN00792087) | human gut metagenome | study: EMG produced TPA metagenomics assembly of the A metagenome-wide association study of gut microbiota in type 2... | reverse complement strand
GGTACAGGCAGCACCGGCAGATATGCTCTCACAGCAAAGCCGGATAGATCAGATCGAACAGCAGCAAAGTGCCAAAAGGCAGGCCAGGGAAGAACGTGAGCGCATTAACGCGCCTAACGTAAATCTGGCTCCACAGACGGAAACAGCGGAAGCAGTACAGTTACCAAAAGAAAAAGTAAGCTTTTTGATCAGAAAGATAGAAATAGAATGTGCAAATAAAAAATATAAAGCCAGTTTTAACTGGACGAATCAAGTATTAAAACAGTACGAGCATCATCGTATTGGTGTTGAAGGAATAAATATTTTAGCAAAACTGTTATCCGAAAGCATCATTGATAAGGGTTATGTTACAAGCAGAGTAGTTATTCCCGAACAGGACTTATCTCTTGGTACATTAAAATTTATTATTATTCCGGGTACTATACATGATATCCGTTTCGCACAGGATACATGGGGTACCTGGCGCAACGCATTTCCTGCCGGTCCCGGTAAACTATTAAATATCCGTGATTTGGAGCAGGGACTGGAGCAAATGAAACGTGTACCCAATCAGGATGTTACCATGCAACTGGTTCCGGGAACTAATCCTGGTGAAAGTGATGTTGTGATAGATGTCAAGCGTGGCGATAAACCATGGACTGTTGGATTATCCGTAGATGATTCAGGGACTGAAAGTACTGGCAGATTGCAGGCTACTGCTAATATTGCCTTATATAACCCAACTGGATTGAATGATATTATGAGTTATAGCTATACCAAAGACGCAGAGGGCAATGACAGTGCCTATGGTACTAAAAATTATTATTTTTCTTATTCGCTTCCATATAAAGACTATACTTTCAGTGTCAGTAAATATCGTAACCGCTTTTATCAAACTGTTCCCAGTATTGTGCCATTCCTGTCGAGCGGTCAGACAGATGGAATGGAAATCAGTGTACAGAAGCTTTTATACCGTGACCGGACCCGTAAGACGCAGGGACAATTTAAACTTATCAAACGTAAACGTCACAGCTTTATCAATGATACGGAAATAGAAGTGCAGCGTCAGGAAACCACTGCTTATCAGCTCGGCCTGCTGCACAGGCAGTATTGGGGATCAAGCACGATAGATATGCTGCTATATTATCAAAAGGGTATGCCATGGTGGCAGGCGGAACCGGGTTTGACAGATCAGGTTGAAGGCACTGCTACTACACTCTACAGTTTATATGGTTTGAATCTGAATATTGCTGCGCCTGTAAAATTGGGCAAGGTACAGGGGCGGTATACTTTTAACCTCCGCGGTCAGTATACGACCGATGTTCTGTATGGTGCAGACCAGTTCAGCATTGGCGGACGTTATACGGTGCGGGGATTTGATGGAGAGCAAACTCTTTCTGCAGAAAATGGGATAATTATTCGCAATGAGCTGAGTGTTGCGATACCTGAACTGCGTTTGGAGCCTTATCTTGGACTGGATTTGGGACATGTTTGGGGACCTTCAGACGAATATCTGCTTGGGAAAAATCTGGCAGGAGCCGTTTTCGGCATCAGGGGCAATTTGCTTAAAGGCCTGCAGTATGACACCTTTATCGGTACGTCGATCTATAAACCTGAAGGCTTTAAAACATCGAAAACAGCTTTAGGATTTCAGGTGTACTACCAATTTTGAGCAAAGAAGGGTAAATAATGAGTAACTATAGAAGAAAAGAACTGGCAAAAAAAATCACTGCTTCACTGCTTTTGTTAAGTTTTTCGGCACAGCCTTATTTCAGCACGGCTGTTTTTGCCAATAATACTACTACAGTGTCTGCACCTGCTGCAGGACAGCAGGTAAATTCACAGAATATTGGCGGTACAGTTGTCGTCAATATAAATAATCCACAAGGGCCGGGCGGACTGTCGCACAACAAGTTTACCGACCTGCAGGTAGGTAAGGAAGGCATTGTTTTTAATAACAGTCAAAATGTGATAAATACACAACTGGCAGGTAGCATAAGCGGCAACAGTAATCTTACAAACGGACCTGCCGGTATCATTCTGAACGAAGTTACCGGCAGTAATCCCTCTGCCTTGAACGGTATGCTGGAGATTGCCGGCCAGAACGCGAGCCTTATCATAGCCAATCCCAATGGCATCAATGCCGCCGGAGTAGGCTTTATCAATACTAACAGGGCAGTTTTGACGACTGGCGTGCCCACTATTGATGCTGCCGGAAATTTAGAAGGATTTACAGTTAACAATGCTTCCAAAATCACTTTTGCTGATAGAATTGAAACAGATACCGCTGGTGCAGAAACAGGTTTTATTAACGGTAGCAGTACTACGCCGCGAATTGACCTGATTAGCCGAGCTGTAAAAATAAACGGAACCTTGCAGGCCGAAGAACTGAATGTAGTTACCGGTGCCAACAAAGTAGCCTACAGCGATCTGCAAGCAGAGCAGATGTCAGCAGCAACAGCAAAACCAGCCCTGGCGCTTGACGTTTCTGCTTTGGGCGGTATGTATGCCGGCAGAATAACGATGGTGGGTACAGAAAACGGTGTCGGCGTAAAAAATGCAGGTGTTATGGAAGCTGTCGGCGAAGCCGGCAGTATTTTGCTTAATGTCAATGGCAGAATAACCTTTGCCCAAAGCGTAGAAACAGAAAACGGAGAAAGCAGTGTCCTCAGCAGGGTTACAGCTCAGAAAAATATTGAGCTGCAAAGTTCAGATACCATAGAATTTGCTGATGATGTAACTGCCGGAGTTGATTTTACAGCAAACGCTAAAAACATCATTGCAGATAAACAGCTTACAGCCGGCATCTACAGACCAACCAGCGCAACAGACGATGGAGCGGAGCCGGAACCTGTTGTTAATGCCGCAGCAAAAATGACTTTGACAGCTGCCGATACTATCACTAATGCCGGAGCTGTCAGCAGTGAAGGCAGTTTAACGACTACAGCCGGACTCTTTACAAATAGCGGTTCTGTCAGCGCAGCCTCAATCACAGTCAGCGGTAAAGATGTGATCAATCAGGGCAGTATCGACCAAAGCGGTACGGGAGTGACAACTGTTGCTCTTAGCGGTACTTTAAGCAATACAGCAGCCGGCAGCGGACAAAACAGTATACTGCGTACATCGGGCGACCTGAAACTTACTGCGCAGGGAATCGTTAACGCAGGTAACAGTATCATTCTGTCTTCACAGGCAGCAGAAGTAACTGCTGCAGATATCAGCAACGAAAACAGTACTATCTCTGCCCAAAACGGAAATCTGACGATAACAGCAGATAATTTAAAGAACGATGGCGGGTTTCTGAAAGCCAGGCAGGCTTTTTCTCTAAGCAGCAAACAAAATTCTTTGAGCGGCACCATTGATGCCGGTACCGATCTTGACATTACGAATACTGATAACGGCAGCCTTACCCTGGCGAAAAATGCTGTTTTGCGCGCCGGCGGCGATATCAGTGTTATTGCAGGCGTGATTGATAACGCAGGCGTACTTTTAGCTCAAAATGATATCATCTTTACTGCCGGCAGCGCTGCCAACCAGACCACAGGACGGATTTCTGCACAGAAAAATGTCGATCTGCCGGATAATTTTACTAACGAGGGCACGCTTACCGGCAGTAATGTTGTTGATATCCCGCCCGAGCAGCCCGATAAAATACCGCAATTTACGGCTCCGGATACCGGTGTCAGCACTGACAAAGCTGCAGCTTCAGATTTTGTAAAAATAGAAGCCGATAAAAATGCCGCAACAGAATATAAGCCGATCGTTGAGAAAACCAACAGTGGCATTGATATCGTTCAAATCGCATCCGCTAACAGTGACGGCGTTTCGCGTAACTTATATACATGGTTTGACGTCAATAAAAGCGGGCTTATTTTAAATAATGCCACAGAATATGTAAATACCCAGCTGGGTGGTTATGTTGATTACAACTATCGGTTAGGGCTGCGTCCGGCCAAAATCATCCTCAACGAAGTAACAAGCGCCAATCCCAGCAGCATCAACGGATTTATTGAAGTTGCCGGTCACAGAGCCGGTGTTGTTATTGCCAACGCCAATGGAATCGTTGTGGATAATGGCGGCTTTATCAATACCAGCCATGCCGTGTTTACTACAGGCAAACCGGTAATGAATGGCGGACTTGATGCCTATCAGGTCAATGGCGGCAGCGTGATCATTACCGGGAAGGGGCTTGACGCCAAAACTACCGATCGTCTGGATATTGTAAGCGCTGACGCAGCCGTTACCGCAGGTGTTTGGGGCGGGGATGAAATAAATGTTGTTACCGGACATAACAGCGTTGATGCCCAAAACCTGCAAACGCAAAAATTAAATAACAGTACGGCCAGTATGGACAACACCATTGACATTGCCTCAGTAGGCGGCATGTATGCCGGCAAAATAACGCTGGTAGCCAATGATACTGATGCCGGCATCAAGAACTTTGGCAATATCAACGCTTCCGGTTCAGGGATAACGCTGGCATCTGACGGTAAACTTGCTCAGCATGGCAGGCTTGCCGCTCAAAAAGGGTCCGTCAGCATTACGGCGGGCGGAGATATCTATAACAGCCAGCAGATCTTGGCCGGTACGGATCTGCAGCTGCAGACGAAAGGTGATTTGCTCAGTACAGGTACTATTGGCAGCGAAACCGGTATAATAAACCTTACTGCGGCCAGAGATTTTACGCAAACTGGCAGCGTGCGTCTGGAAAAAGGCGCTTTAAATATAAACGTCGGCAGCGATCTTTACCAATATGGAAACATATCTGTACAACAGGGGGGGACTTTGCTGGCGGTGCAAGGTAATAGCGGCCAGTATGGCACGATCAGCAGCGAAGGTGACTTTACTTTTGATACTAAAGGCACCTTGCGTCAGCATGGGCAAATCGCAGTTACTGACGGTAATGCCGATTTCACTGCCGGATCTGCCTTCCGCCAATATGGAGATATCATTCTTGCCAATGGCAGCGGTACTGTCTCGGCTGGCGGCGATGCATTGCAGGCAGGAAAACTCGTTGCCCAAAAAGGCAGCATTGCTGTAACTGCCGCGAATGACCTTAAAAATACAGGAACTATTTCGGCAGCAGCAAAACTTGATATAAATACCGTTAAAGACATCACCCAGATACAGGGAGTGATGATCGGCGGTAATGGTACTGTTGTCAATGCCAATAACCTTACCAATAATGGCGGCGTCATTTTTTCAGGAGCTGATATTGACCTGACGATCAAAAATAAACTGCAAAACCTCAATTCTGCTTCCGTTTATGCACGGGGCGATGTAACGATTGGCAGCGGAACAGGTAAAACGGCCGAGCTGCTGAACCAATCCTCCACTATCAGGGGCGATAAAAATTTGCATATTGCTGCCGGAAGCCTGACTAATGAAAAGCGTGAATTCATTACCGGCTGGGACGTAACAGAAACAGATCATGATATAGCTTTACCGGGCTTCAGCCTGTCTGGCAAATATTATAATGCCCGGCGCTATTTTCATCGCGTTGTGCAGGATGGCACCATTTATCTGGACAGCCCTGCCGCCTATATTCTTTCCGGTGCTGATATGACTATTGACGCCGATACTGTTGATAATGAATACAGCTTTATCACAGCCGGTCATGATCTTGACCTGGCAGCAGCCAGCCTTACCAACATTGGTTATAAAAATATAAAACGTACCACTGAGACTGGTACTGATGTCAAATACTGGAAATATAAAAAGCATAGAAGATGGCACCGTCATTGTCACTATGTTTATGGTCAAGACCGTTCACCTTACTATCTGCATACCCGTGAGCTGATTGACGGCGGCGCCGACAGCGTTATTTCGGCCGGCGGCAATAATACTACTACTGTAGGCACCACTACTGTCAATCGCACTATTGATGCCCAATACGAAGACTTAACAGTCACCTATACGCCAACGGCCCAGAATCCGGCAGGGATCGAACCGTCTGTCAGTGTGCCCCAAATCAGTGACCTCACTTCTAAAAATCCGCTTCTAAAACCGGCTGACTCTACTGCTGACTATCTTATTGAAATGGACCCAAGATTTACCAATTATAAAAATTTCCTTTCCAGCGACTATCTGTTCGAACGCATCAGCCGCGACCCGCAAAAGGTCATGAAACGCCTGGGTGATGGTTTTACTGAACAGCAGCTGATTCGCGATCAGATATTGAACCTGACAGGAAAACAGTATCTGGCAGGCTTTACCAGTGATGAAGAACAATTTAAAGAGCTGATGAACAATGCTGCTATAGCAGCTGATAAATTTGACCTGACGGTAGGTGTAGCGCTGACAGCTGAACAAATGGCCAATCTAACGACCGACATCGTCTGGATGGTAGAACAGGAAGTCAACGGACAAAATGTACTGGTACCAGTCGTTTATCTGGCTTCTGTGCGTAAAGGCGAGCTTAAACCTGACGGCGCATTACTGGCCGGCGGCAATATCCATCTGGTAACAGGTGATACGCTTACCAATACCGGCAGTATCGTTGCTTCTGACCGCAGTGATATTACCGCAGGCAGCATCAATAATCTGGGCGGTACTGTCAAAGCAGGGAAGGAGCTTGCGCTTACAGGCAAACAGGATATTATCAATGCCGGAGGCACCATCAGCGGCACCAATATCAGCCTGGAAGCCGGCAATAACATTGTCAACGAAACTACGACCAGTGACGTACAGTACCGTGAACTGCATCAGGTAACTGTTGATCAGGTCGGCAGCATCACGGCCAGCGGCGATTTAAACCTTAAAGCAGGCCAAAACGTTGAACTGCAAGGCTCGGTAACGGCGGCAGATGGCAATACGTCCATCACAGCCGGCAATAAAATCGATATCAGCAGCATCGCTACCGGCGACCGTGTCGCCGTAGTGGGTACTGATCGGGATAAACGTATCAACGTCAACAATAACAGCGCCCTTGTCGGCGGCAAAAACGTGCAGCTACAGGCGGGAGGCGATCTTGTTTTAACAGGCTCGCATGTAACGGCAACGGACAGCATCACAGCTGAAGCCGGCGGCAGCATAGAGCTTAAGGCCGTCAAAGACCGTAAAATGGAGGATGCCGAAATTGGGCACCGCGGCGGCTTCTACTACAACCGCGTAATGACCGACGACGAAAAAGTCCAGGGCAGCAGTATGTCTGCCGGAGGCGATATCAGCCTGCAAAGCGGCCGCGATATCAATATCATCTCCAGTAATATTGCCAGCGAACAGGGCAAAATTACTGCCGATGCAGCAGGTTCGGTCAATCTGAATACCATGACGGAACATCACGAAAGTATATTTGAAGAACACAAGAAAAAAATCGGTTTTCTCTCCAGTAAAACAACCGATATCTATGACGCCAAAGCTGCAGACTACAATGTAGGCAGCAATATCAGCGGCGACAGCGTTGATTTGACAAGTGGTAAGGATACTAATATCACGGCTTCCAATGTAGTTGCCGATAACGACGTCAACATCACAGCCGGCGGTAATGTCAACATCATAGCAGCCGAAGATACCTCGTCTTCGACCTATAAAAAACAAGTCAAAAAATCGGGACTGCTGTCAGGAGGCGGACTGGGCTTTACCATCGGCAAAGAAAAACGCAAAGACCAGTACGACAACCAAAACGTTGAGCAGGCTGGCAGCACTGTAGGCAGTATCAAGGGCAGCGTCAATGTCGAAGCTGGTAAAGACGTAAGCATCAGTGCCAGTGACGTGCTGGCAGGCAAAGACATCAACCTGACCGGGCAAAACGTCACTATCGAAAGCGCCGATAATACCTATAACGCCCAGGAAAAACACGAATATAAAAAGAGCGGGCTAACTGTGTCGTTAGGCACACCAGTGTTATCAGTAGCAGAAAGCGTACATGATACCATCAAAAAAGCAGACAGCGTTAAAGACGATCGCTTAAAAGCGCTGATCGTTGGCAAAGAAATAAGCGACCTGGCCAAAGGCGGAAAAGACAGCGTTTTGAATCAAACTAAGGACGGGTTAAAAGATGGCTTCAATGCTGATGATTTTAGCCTTAATATCAGCATCGGCAGCCAAAAGTCAAAAACTGAATCCAGCAGCATTACAACTGTTGCGCAGGGCAGCACAGTCAAAGCCGACGGCAATGTCAACATCACTGCAACTGAAAAAGATATCAACATCAAAGGCAGTGATATCAGCGGCGAAGATGTCAGTCTTGCTGCAAAAGGTGATGTCAATATTACTTCTGCAAAAAATACAAATACGTCCAGTTCCGACTCCAAAGCCAGCAGCGGCAGTATAGGGGTCAGTATCAACACGTCTGGAATCAGCGATATTAATGCCGGTTATTCCAAGTATAAAGGCGAAGTAAAAGAAAATGGCACTACGCATACGAACAGCACAGTTACTGCCAATGACAAGCTGACAGTAGAAAGCGGCAAAGATACCAATATCAGTGGCAGCAAAGTCAGTGGTGGCAGTGTGGAGATGCATGCAGGCGGCAATTTGAATATCGAAAGCCAGCAGGATAGCCAGAAATATGATGAAAAATATACTTCCGGCGGCTTAAACGTCAATATCAACTACGCTACAGGTGCAGGTATCAGCGGCGGGGCCAGCAGCGGCACAACTAAATCCGATTACAACAGTGTCACCGACCAAAGCGGCATTTATGCAGGCGAAGGCGGCTTCAATATCACCGTCGATAAAAATACCGACCTGAAAGGCGGCGTTATCGACAGCGACGCAACGCCTGATAAAAACAAACTTACTACAGGTACACTGACATGGGAAGATGTAGATAATAAAGCTGAATACAGCAGTAAAGACGTTGGGATAAACGTCAATATCAACAACGGTGCAAAAGACAACGAAAAAGGAGTAACGCCTAATATAGGCATGCCAGCTAAAGGCGAAGACGAAAGCACGACTAAAGCAGGTGTAGCGCAGGGCACTATTGAAATAAAAGACAAAGAAAATCAGAAACAGAATATCGAAGATTTGAACCGCGATACTAAAAATACGCTGAACAAATTAGAGCAGCTATTCGACAAGCAAACCGTAGCGGAACGAAAAGAAATGGCGGCTTTGTTTGGCGAATTAGCGTATAATGTAGTACATAATATTGATGGCACGCCAGAACAAAAAGCAGCCCTGCATGCGCTTGTTGGTGGCATTATGGGCGAACTGACAGGCAGCGGATTCCTTGCCGGAGCCAGCGGTGCAGCTGTTAATAAACTGATGAGTGATGAGCTGAAAAAAATTGCCGGAGACGATCCGGCGCTGCATCAATGGTTAAGTGCGGCATTAGGTGCAGTAGTATCGGATGTAGTGGCAGGCAATGCACAAGCCGGTTCAAGTACAGCGGCTAGTGGAACTAAGAATAATGATGAACTAGAGGCTGAATTAGCAGCACAGGGAGGAAAAACGTCGCAAGAGGTAATAGCCGCTCAAGATAGAGAGTATATAGACGCTTTAGAAAAATCTAAAGTAGATAAAAATGTGCAAGTTGTTCAAAATAGTGATTGTACAATGAGCTTTAAGGCTGGCGATATAATAAATTTGTCTACTGAGAAATCTAAAATTAGCAGAATTTATTGTTCTTCTTAGGATAATTTATTTAGTTGCAGTATTTGTAGTGGGAGTCTTTTGATATTGGAATTGCAATAAGAATCGGCGAACTAAAAGAAAATGACACTACACATAAGAACAGCACAGTTAGTTCCAATAAAATTATTGGGAAAGAAATCAGTGCTTTGGTTAATCAATGTATGTTTTTTTGCAATTAACTAAATTTGGAAAAGTGGAGTATTTTTAGTATTATATAATTAGTATTTTAAGGAGGGTAAATTTATGGAAAATCAATCATATGTGGAATCAGTTAAGCGTACAAGTATTGTACAAAGCTTTTTTGCCCAGGTTTATGGGTGGATGTTTTTTGGACTTTTATCAACGGGGATAGTCGCCTATTATACGGCACATTCTCCGGCGTTGTTAAATCTGATCTTTGGCAGTCAAATAACGTTTTATGCGTTTTTGTTTGCGCCGATCGTGTTGGTTATGATCATCAGCAGCAAAATCAATTCGCTGAGTGCGAGTATGGCCAGCTTTCTGTTTTTTGTTTATTCAGCTGTAACCGGCGTTACACTGTCGGCAATTTTTCTTATGTATACGCAGGAGTCCATTGCAACGACTTTTGGGATAACGGCAGGGACTTTTGGCGCAACAGCTCTTTTTGGATATGTCACTAAAAAGGATTTAAGCAAAATGGGCAGTATCTTGTTTATGCTTTTGATTGGTCTGATCATCGCTTCGGTCGTCAATATGTTTTTGAAAAATGACACTATGATGTGGATTCTTACTTATGTGGGGATCGTTATCTTTGTTGGCCTTACTGCTTACGATATGCAAAAGCTTAAAAAAATCGCTCACAGCATAGATGACGATGAAAGCAGTATTGCCAAGTTTGCGGTGCTGGGTGCACTGACTTTGTATCTTGATTTTATTAACCTGTTTTTACGGCTGCTGCAGATTTTTGGTAAGAAGCGTTAAAAGTTGCATGTTTTGATAACAGATAGATTGTTTATAGATATGGGAGATTTTGTTGGTGAATGTAAAAAACAGCTGACCTTTATTTTAGGGTCAGCTGTTTTTATTTGTTCAGCAGTTCTAAACGCTTAAAATAGTTAAAAGATTATAAGGCTATATGTTTGTCAATATCGGCCGAAAAATATTTAGATTATAGCATTAAAAAATTTCCTTTTTGCAAAATCTCTAATATAGTTGTGCAAGCTTGCCTGTTTTTGGTATAATATAGTGATAATAAGGAAGGTGGGTAAACGAGTGAAGAGCAAAAAGCTTGGCATTATGGGCGGCACTTTTGATCCTGTTCATTTGGGGCATCTGCAGACGGCCAAGTTTATTTACGAGCATTTGGGCTTGGAAAAAATAATTTTTGTTCCTGCGTTTATTGCGCCTCATAAGGTTGGTCTGGAGTTTGCACCTGCTGCTGACCGTTATCGGATGACGGAGCTGGCAACAGAGCCTTATCCTTATTTTGAAGTTACTGATATTGAATTGCAGCGCAGCGGAGTTTCCTATACTTATGATACGGTTATGGAGCTAAAGGCCCGCTATCCAGAATATGAGCTGTATTTTATTATTGGTGCCGACGCTGTGCCGATGCTGAACACCTGGCACCGCATCAGGGAATTGCTGGCAGAAGTGACTTTTATAGCTGCTGACAGGCCCGGTTATGGGCAGACTATTGACAAGGTTTGCGAATTTTTTGGCGAGCCTGCTAAGAATAAAATTATACTTTTGGATACTCCTGAAGTAGATATTTCTTCGACTGGCATTCGTGAACGTGTCAGACGAGGACTTTCTATTAAGGGTCTGGTGCCGGAAAGTGTAGAAAAGTATATTTTAGAGGAGCATCTCTACCAGTCTTAATGGTAGTGAGAGGAGTTGTTATCATGCTGGATATCACAGAAATGAAAAAACTTCTTAAAGCATCTTTGCCTCATAAGCGTTTTAAACATTCTTTGGCTGTATACGATACTGCTCTTGAACTGGCAGCTGTTTACGGACTGGATAAGGAAAAGGTTGGCGTGGGGGCATTACTGCACGATTGCGGGCGTGAGATACCTACGCGTGATCTTTTGATGCATACAATTGCTTTGGGTTTACCAATGGATGATGTCGAAAGGAATCAGCCTATTTTACTGCATGCCAAACTGGGCGTATATTACGCCCGGGAAAAATACGGCGTTACCGATCAGGAAATTTTGGATGCTATCCGTTTTCATACTACTGGTGCGGCAGGCATGAGCAAGATGGCGATGGTTGTCTATCTGGCTGATCTGCTGGAGCCGACCCGTGATTTTGCAGGTATCGAGGAAATGCGCCGGCTGGCTAAGGTTGACCTGGAACAGGCCATGATAAAGGCTTATGCGCAGACGATACGTTATTTGCTGGAATACGACCTTTTGGTACACCCTCATTGCATAGAGGGGTATAACGAATTGGCGGCTAAGTTTAAAAGGCTTAAATTGAATTTGTAGGAGATGCCAATGTCTGTGGAAGAAAATAGAGAAATCAGGCCTGTCCGCAAGAAACGTAAATTACGTTGGGGCAGGCTGGTATTTGTACTGTTGGTTTTGGCGGTACTGCTGACGGGAGCTTTTTGGGGAACAGTCTGGATCTATGACAATTTTATCAATCCGCCGAAGGTTGATGTTGTTGGTGCCAGCGACAAGATAACCCAAAATGAAAAATTGAACAAGCGCATCAATATTTTGCTTTTGGGTATAGATGACGGTGACAGTGATGCTGCTCCGGATGAACCAAAGCGAACTGACGCGATGATGCTGGCCAGCTTTGATCCCGGCGATAATAAGGTTGCGCTGCTTTCGCTGCCGCGTGACACCAAGGTGCAGATTCCGGGCCGGGCTGGTTGGGATAAGCCTATGCTTACGGCGGTGTGATGATGGCCAAGCAAACTGTAGCCAATCTGCTGCAGGTACCGATCCATTATTATGTTTTAGTGGACTGGCGTGCGTTTATTGATGTTATCGATCTGATCGGCGGCGTTGATTTATATGTGGAAAAGGATATGTATTATGAAGATCCTTACGCCGATCTTGTTATTGATATTAAACATGGCTATCAGCATCTGGACGGTAAGCGGGCAGGCGAATATGTGCGTTTCCGCAAAGATGAGCTGGGTGATATTGGCCGCGTGCAAAGGCAGCAGAAGTTTATGAAAGCGGCGGCAGCACAGATTTTCAATATCGATACGGTGACTAAGATCCCGGCGCTGTTTTCGACTGTTGACAGACATGTGGAGACCGATATGAACACTTTGACGATGATCAAGGCTGCAAACAGCTTTAAGCTGTTTGGTGACGAAAAGGTCAAGTCGGGTATGCTGTATGGTAATTTTGACGATACAGAAGGTATCAGCTATTGGGCTACATCACGCGAGGAAGTTCAAAAATCTTTGGACGAAATCGGCATTCCCTATATGAAAGATGATGAAGATGAACAAGAATAAAGGAGGCGAAAAGATGGATTTTACTACTAAAGAAATTGCACACAAGATCGCGGCGGCAGCCTGCGATAAAAAAGCAAAGGATATTTTGCTGCTGAATATGGAGAACATTTCTCCTGTAACTGATTATTTTATTATTGCCAGCGCTGGAAATAATATTCTAGTTAAAGCTATTGCTGACAATATCGAAGATAAATTGGCGGAGGCAGGCATTTTTGTTACTCACAAAGAAGGCTATGCTGAAGGTCGTTGGATTTTGTTGGATTATGGTAATTGTGTTGCGCATATCTTTATTGAAGAAGAACGCGAGTTCTATAATCTGGAACAACTGTGGGCTGATGCTCCGTCGGAAGAATTTGTGGAGAGCAAAAATGACTGATGAAAAAGACATGGCAAAGCAGCTTAAATATCGTGCGGGTGACGTTGTTACTTTAAAAGTGGCACGTCTGGGCGAAATGGGCGCTTTCCTTGACGCTGGTACGGGCGATACTTCTGATGATATCCTGCTGCATAAGCTGCAGCAGACGGAAGCGGTCAATGTTGGCGATGAAGTTAAAGTCTATTTGTATAAAGATCCGCATGGCCGTTTGACGGCGAGCCAGAAATTACCGAAAATGCGCGAAGGGCAGATCGGTTACGTTAAGGTTTTAAGTGTGACCAAGGACGGCGGGTTTGTGGATATTGGCGCTGAACGCGGTGTATTTTTGCCGTACAGCGAAATGCGAGGGCATGTGTCGCCGGGTCAGCTGGTCTGGATAAAGCTGTATCGCGATAAAACAGGACGCCCTGCTGTCAGTATGCGGGTGGAAGAAGAAATGCTGAAGGCTTCCAAACCTGCTGTTGGTGTCAAGGTCGGCGACAGCGTGACAGGTACTATCTATAATATCCTGCCGGAAGGCTTCTTCATTTTTACTAATCAGCGCTTTTTGGCGTTTCTGCATCGCAGTGAAGTTCCCGGCGGGCGTTTGGATTTTGGTCAGGAGATCACGGCTCGCATCACTTATATTCGTGAGGATGGCAGGGTAAATCTGTCCTTACGCCAGCAAAAAGAAAATGCTATGATCGCCGATGCGGAAGATATTTTAAATTTTTTACATAAACGGAATGGTAAAATGCCTTACTGTGATACTACACCGATGGAAATCATTAAGGAAAAATTTGGTATCAGTAAAGCAGCTTTCAAACGTGCTTTGGGGCATTTGATGAAGGATGGCCTGATCGTGCAGGAAGAAGGCTGGACTATGCTGACTGAAAAAGGACTGCAAAGCGAAAAATAAGTAAAGACTCTCGTTTGGGCGAGAGTCTTTTTTTATGCGCGTTATTTGTGGATGTTAAAAAACATTTCTTAAAGAACAAATATTGGAAATTGTTTAAGAGTAAGGTATAATGTAGACAATAAGAAGTTTGAAATAGAAAGAGGAACTATTATGGACTCTAGCGGCTTAAAAGAAGATATTTTTTACAGTTCCAGCTGGATGCAGGAAATATTGGAAATCAGTAATATTGGTTTATGGCTTTTGGAAATAAACAAAAATAATACTGACGTGCGTCTGTATGCCGATGATAAAATGTTAGAACTTTTAGGGCTGCAGAAGAGTTTATCGCTGGAAGATAATTATAAACATTTTGCGCAAGGCGTGCTTGCAGAAGATCTGGAAATAGTGCAGAAATATATTGAACAGATGCTGACGACCAAAAGGCTGGTAGAGGTTCAGTATCGCTGGAAGCATCCATGGTGGGGCACAATTTTTATTCGCTGCAGCGGCAAGTTATATAAAGAAGACGATAATGCTTATTATATTCGCGGTTATCATCAGAATGCCAGCGATGTTGAGGTCTTAAGACAGGCCAATATCGAAAAGAGCAGGCAGCTGATAGAAGTTGTACGTAAACGTGATTATTATGACGAGCTGTTTCAGTCCGTATTGTGCGGTATCGTTCAATACAGGCCACAGGCTGACGGAAGTATTGTTTTTCAAAATGCCAATATGGAAGCTATCAGGATTTTTGGTTATGAAAAAGAAGAATTCTGGAAGCGTAAATCCTGGCGGATAGAAGATCTGGCTGCGCCGGAAGACTGTGATAGAGTATATCAGAGCATGAACGCGATACTGCTGGGCAAGGGGAAACAGTCTTTTGAATATCGGGCGCTGAGGGCCGATGGTACTTATTGCTGGATCATTGGCAGCGGTGAATATATCAAAAATATTGACGGAGAACGTGTTATTCAAAGTGTTTTTCTGGATATTGATAACAGAAAGCAGATGGAGCTGCTTAATCAGGAATTGCTGGAGCAGGATAAGGGTACTCAGGAACTGCTGCGCCAGGTTCTGGAAGGAACAAAAATTTTCCATTTTTATTATTATCCGCAAAAACGTCTGGAAGTTATGCCGGTAAGAACCAGTAAATATTTTAACTGTAGTATGGAATACAGGAATATTCCGGAAAGCTTTGTGGAAGATTTTGTGAGCGGTGAAAGTAAGGCAGATTGCTATGCGATGTACGAAGCTATTCATAATGGGGCTAAAACTGCATCTTCCACATTCTGTGACAAGAACAAGCAGTGCTGGGTGCGGGTAACAATGACTGTTATGTCATGGGATGATCAGCAGCAGCCGACTTTTGTCATTGGTATCATTGAGGATATCAGCGAGCAAAAAGGAATGGAGCTTGAAAAAATCGAGTTGCAGTCTATTTATAATTTTACGATAGAACATGACTATGATGCTGTTTGCATCTGTGATTTAAACAGTGGTGATTATGTGATGCGTTTTGCCGGTTATTGCGCTCATTACGGCTTGCCGCTGCGTGGCAGCATTAATGAACAGCTGCCGGTATTTATAAAAGAGTTTGTTTGTGAAGAAGATTGTGAGCATTTAAAAAGCTGGAGTATTGATAGTTTGCTGAAGTGCCTGGAGCAGGAAGATGCTGTTATGCTGTATTTCCGTTCATCCGCTAAAGACGGGTACAGATATAAAGAAGTTAAGCTTTCATATTTTGGTAAATTAAAAGAACGGCTGCTTTTGACGATGCGCGATATCCATGAACGCACGATGCAGGAGGAAGCAAATAAACAAATCATCAGTGACGCATATCAGCTGGCTTTACAGGCCAATCAGGCCAAAAGTGAATTCTTTTCAAAAATGTCGCATGATATCAGAACGCCGATGAATGCTATTATGGGGCTGGCGGCTTTAGCGGCACATTGCGACGACAAAGATCATGTAGATGATTATTTGAAAAAAATTGTCACTTCTGGCAAACATATGCTGGAGCTGTTGAATGAGGTTCTGGATATGTCGAAGATCGAAAGCGGCAAAACAGAAT
>ERZ791864.1400-NODE-1400-length-16523-cov-10.287284_pt1 | contig 16523 bp, 11 predicted proteins | sample MGYA00510282_ERZ791864 | MGnify/ENA primary metagenome ERZ791864 (study PRJEB30046, sample SAMN00792087) | human gut metagenome | study: EMG produced TPA metagenomics assembly of the A metagenome-wide association study of gut microbiota in type 2... | reverse complement strand
TCAAAAGTCCATAGTATCTGAATTGTATTGAACCACGATATTAAAAGAAAGGAAATATGTGATAATTAACTTCCTAATTATCATACAAGAAAATAATGAATTTGTTGGATATATGGAAAATACCATTGGATATACATATCTGAAACTTTATAGAGAATGTGAGTCAAAGCAAAAGAAGGAGAGCTATAGAAAAAAGGCAGAAGAGTATTTAGCACATGCACAAGGTAAGAATCACAAAGGACGATATTTACAAAATATGGGTGCATATTTTGAGAGCCTGAATACTATAGACGGATATGAGAAGGCATTAGAATGGTATAATGAAGCTCTTAATGCAAAGAATATCGATAAGAAAATTTATAATCTGTTAGGGGCAGTAATGTTAAAAATAGTTGAGGCAGAAATGGGAATCAATGTTCGTTTCAAAAATAATATTTTATTGGATTCATTTGACAGGGTAATAGATCCCAAGGTTAAAAATTATATAGCAGATGCGTATATTTGGCTGCATGTAGCTGTAAATATAACTCCCTGGTTAATTAATACGCATTACAATTTGGCAAAAGCAGCATTATATTATGCAATTTTTGTTGTAGAGGAAAAGGAAAGAAATAATTTACTCAAAGAAGCAGAATTAAGGATAAAGATAGCTGAAAAGATGGAGTCGGAAAATATTGGTATGCTTTTTACAAAACGTAATTATTATGAGGCGATAGGAGACTTACAAAATGCCATTTTGGTTAACAACAAAATAAAGAAAAAATTGGAGGGATAAATCAATGAGTGATGTGGATTCAGCACAGAAAGTATATAAAACATATTTAATGGTAGATAATTTCATTGAAATATTGATGGAAAATGAAAAATCAGGGGCAAATGAATACACATTTGGTTTGAAAAGCAAAAAAGATTATGAACAGCTTTTAAAACCAGTTGCAAAAATTTATCTGGAAAATGAAAAAGACATTAAAAAATCTTTTGAAGCAATAATTGAACAGTCAGAAATATGCGACCTTTTGAAGCAATTTATTATAGACAATAAAATGGCACCAGGAGCGGTGATAGCTTTTGGTACGAAAAAACATCAGGAAATATTATATTTGGGAAATCAACAGGAAGTTGCTGATAATGGAGATGATGAAATAATACCTATGGCAGAAGATAGTATTTTTGATTTGTCTTCGGTTACAAAAATTTTTACATGTTTGATGGTATTAAAACTTGTAGAGATGCAAAAGATCAAACTATCAGATAAAATTTATAATCTGGATAATCGCTTCATCAATTTGCGTGAAGTTTCGGTGGAGGATCTGCTCACATTTAAAGTTCCGTTAAAAACAAAGCAAAGGTTAGAAACATTGAATGATCTGAAAGAAATTGAAAAAGAAATTTTTGAAATAATGCCTGGCGAACCGGAAGTAAGATTATATTCTGACATGGGTGCGATGGTTTTAAAATATGTTGTAGAAAATATTATGAATGATAATTTTTACAGACTGGTACAGATATATATTTTGCAGCCATGCCAGATGAACAGTACCTGTATAAATATTCCAGAAGATGCAGCGAAAAGAATTGTTTCAAATAATTTTGAGAGAAGAATAATAAATGGAAGTTATGTTACGCTTGATAAAATATTTAAAGGTGTAGTAAGTGATGGAAAAACAAGAGCAATAAATTCGTTCGGAGTACAGTTGACAGGGCATGCAGGGCTTTTTTCAACAGCAGGAGATATGGCGAAATTGGCAATGGCATTGATGGAGGAAAAGGTTTTGTCAATAGAAAGCCTGAAAAAAATAGGAATTAACAGAACAGGAAAAATGATAGGTGAAAATGATGTAACACAATTTCATGGGTATTTGTGTTATTCCAAAAACCCAATAGAGATGAATTCGGAAGTAAATCACTTTTTAAGTGGAAATGCATTTGCGCTGGGAGGGTACACTGGCAACCAGCTTACAATAGACATAGAAAACGGTGTGTACGTGTTTTTTGCATCAAATCGTTGTCATAACAGAGTTACAAATATAACAGGAGCAGCAGAGAAGGATTATGTTCGGGATGGATATGCGAAATGGAATAATGGAAAAAACTATAAATATAACAAGAGATATGCATATGACAGAGATGATTATGTGATGAAGCCAGCGGTTGAACTTGTTTTAAAGTATAGGTGTCTGGAATATATTTTGGGAGAAAGTACAATGAAAACGGAAAAAGAATGTATTGTAAGAAAATTATAGGAGCATGGAAGGGAGCAGGCAAATGAATACACAAAAGAAAACTGGCTATCCATCCATAGACAAGCCATGGCTAAAATATTACACGCAGTCAGATATACAAAACAAGGAACCAGCGTGTACGTTGTATCAGAATATTTATAGCAATAATTCAAAATATCTGAAAGATACAGCTATTTCGTATTATGGAAATAAAATTACATATGCGCAGTTGTTTAATAATGTGGATGCATGTGCAAAATCACTTGTGAAATATGGAATAAAGGAAGGGGACTGTGTCACTCTTTGTACTGCAGCCGTACCGGAAGCTATATATCTGATGATTGCCTGCAGTAAGATAGGAGCAATCGCAAATTTTATTAATCCGTTATTTACTACAGAGCAGATGGTACAGCGGATCAATGACACAAAGTCAAAAATTTTGTTTGTTATGGATGAAATGCTTTCTTATATTGTGGATGCTGTACCTCGTATCGGCATAAATAAAACAGTTGTTATGCCTGTTACGGAATCTATGCCGGAGCTGGCAAAATTAGTTGTATGTGCAGGGCAAAAAAACTGGAATAAAAAAAGAACAGATCATAAAGGATTTTATTCCTGGAAATCGTTTATAAAATATGGGAATGACTATAATGGAGAGACTGAGAGATCTTATGAAAAAAATCGTGGATGTATTATGGTGTATTCATCCGGAACTACAGGCGCTTCAAAAGGGATTTTGTTAACAAATGATGGAATCAATGCAACAATAGCTCATTATGATAACGAAGATTTCAATTATGAAAGAGGCGATACGTTTTATGCAGTTATTCCAATCTGGTTTTCTACGGGAAATGTGCTTGATATTTTAATGCCGCTTCGCATGGGAATGACAGTAATACCGGAACTGCAATTTGAAAAAGAAAGAGTGATTGATGGCATAAGAAAATATAAACCGACGATGACTCTGAATCCGACAAGTATATGGATGGCACTTGCACAATCAAAAAAAGGAAAAAAGATAGACCTGAAAGCAATGAAATATCCAATTACCGGAGGAGAAGCGGTGACACCACAGGAAGAAAAAATAATCACTGATTTTCTACGAAAGAGTGGGTGTAATGCACCATTGATCAAAGGGTATGGAATGTGTGAACTTGGAAGTACAGTTACTTCCACTTCGCCGGAACATAATAAGATGCGATCATCCGGTTATCCGATTAAGGGCGTGACAGTTGCTGCGTTTGATACTGAGACAAACGAGGAATTACCATATGGACAAAGAGGAGAAATCAGAGTCAATTCTCCTGCAAGAATGAAGGAATATTATAAAAATCCGGTAGAAACAAAAAAGTATTTTTACGAAGATCAGAATCATTGCATATGGGGGTGTACCGGAGATATTGGGTATGTGGATGAGGATGGTTACCTTTTTGTAGAAGGAAGAGCGAGTGACAGTTTTTATAGTGAGGATGGGAAACGGATTTATCTGTTTGATATAGAGCATATTGTTTTAGAGGACGAGGCGGTTGCCCAGTGCAAAGCAGTTGCAGTACAGATCAATGGAAAATTTAAACCAATACTTCATGTTGTACTGAAAAAAAATGGAGTTACAGATACCAGAACTGTAATTCCACGGATTCATAAAAAGTTATCAGAACAGCTTTCAGAGAATGCAATTCCGGTGGCATATAAACTGCGTCAGGCACTGCCGGTTCATCCAAATGGAAAAAGAAACGTGGAGGCGTTGAAAGCAGAAGATAGCGGATTTGTTGATTCGAGGGGAAATGCCTGGAAAGTCAGATAACTATTGATGAAAATGTTAAAGGAGACTGCAGAAAATGGATGATAAACAAATGAGAAACACAGGCTATCCATCCATAGACAAGCCGTGGCTAAAATACTACAGCGAGGAAGCACTTCATGGTGAAATCCCGAAATGTACGATGTATGAGTATATATTTGACCACAACAAGTCACATTTAGATGGCATAGCCCTGCGGTATTTTACTAAAAAAATTACATACCAAAAACTTTTTGAAAATATCCGTAAAACAGCAGATGCGTTCTGGGCACAGGGAATCCGAAAAGGGGATGCTGTTACGATTATGTCACTTAATACACCGGAAACAATTTACTGCATATATGCGCTGAATTATATAGGTGCGGTTGCGAACATGGTTTATATGACGCTTTCGGAAGAGGAGATTGTAGAGACGGTAAAAAATACAGATTCTAAAATGTTTATTTTTCTGGATGTGGCAGCAGAAAAAGTCAGAAATGTTGTAGAGGATATAGAAAAAATAAGGGTGCTCGCAATTTCACCGACAGATTCTTTGGGCTTTCCGGTACAAAAATTTTCTGCTTTAAAAAGCAAAATTAATACAAAAGGATTTTGGAAGTGGAAGGATTTTCTGAAAGCCGGAGAACATCAGAAAGCACAGCAGACATCTTACCATGAGAACGAATTGTCAGTGATTGTGTATACAAGTGGAACAACCGGAACACCCAAGGGCGTAATGTTAAGTAATGACAGCCTTAATGCGGTAGCATGGCAATATGAAAAATCAGGAATGAAATTTACAAGAGGGGAAACGTTTCTTACTCTTATGCCGCCTTTTTTGTCAATTGGGTTAAGTTTAAATGTGCATCTTCCATTGAGTCTTGGGACAGCTTCTATTATGATTGTTAATCCTGAAAAATTTATAGAAGAGTATAAGAAATACAAGCCAAATCACTGTGTATCTGGACCTGTCATTATCAGAAAATTGGTTCAACGTTTAAGCGGGAATATGAGTTATTGCATCACGATGGCGGGAGGGGGAGAATCATTAAGTTTGGAAGAAGAAAATTATCTTAATGAAACGTTGCGAAATCACCATTCAGATGCAAAATATTTAACGGGATATGGAATGACCGAATTTGCAGCTACAGTAACAACGTCTATGAATCATGTGTATAAAGCAGGCACACTTGGAATTCCGCTTTGTAAGGTAAATATCAAAGTAATCAATCCAGATAATGGAGAAATGCTGAAATATAACGAAACTGGTGAATTATGTTTTTGCACACCAAGCCATATGCTGGGATATCTGGATAATGAGGAAGAAACAAAGAAGATTTGTGACAGGGATGAAGAGAATAGATTATGGGTTCATACAGGTGATTTAGGATTTGTGGATGAAGATGGATTTGTACATTTTGTGGGAAGAATCAAAAGAATATATATCACACAGGATGCAGATGGAACAGTTTATAAACTGTTCCCACAACGTATAGAAGAAACCATCACTGAATACCCAGAGGTAGATATGTGTGCAGTGGTTGTGGAGCTTGATGCACAAAATATAGCGACTGCTATTGCCTGTGTAAAGCGAACAGCAGAAAGTCAGAATAATAATAACTTTTTGACAGGTTTGCAGCAGTATTGCAAAGAAAAATTACCGGTACATCTTGTACCGAAACAAATTATTGAGCTGGATGAAATACCGCTGACACAGAGCGGGAAGATTGATTATAAGACATTGGAGAAGATGACAAGGTAAGCAGCAAAAAAATATAAGAGTAGAAAAAATATCAGAAGTTTAAGAAAAATTATGTGTTGGATAAAAAGCAAGGTCTGAGTGCCTTGCTTTTTGCGTTAGAACTTTTATAATACCAATTATAACTAAAAAACAGCATGCAAATGAGAAAAACCCACATTTAAATGTTGATTTAATGCGAAAAATACATATAATAGAAAAGAAGATGAGGTAGCAATTATGTTGATACAGTTTAGTTTTAAAAATTTTAAATCTTTCAGGGAAGAGGCTGCCCTGGATTTGTCTGCTGCCAGGATGACAGAATTTTCTGATAGGGTTGTGACTGTTGGAAGTGAAAAGATATTGCCGGTTGCTGCTATTTATGGAGCAAATGCAAGTGGTAAGTCAAATATATACAGTGCATTTGAATATATGGCTAAATATGTCGCAGATTCTTTTAAGTATGGAGATGAGGAAGAGAAGTTTGAAGAATATAGACCTACTCCATTTTTATTTGATTCAACATCAGCAGATGCGGAATCCAGCTTTGAGGTATATTTTACATTGCATGGAGATAAGAATGAGAAAACTTATAATTACGGATTTTGCGTTGATAAGGAAGGTGTGACAGAAGAATGGCTGAATTCTAAGGCGAAGACTGCCAGAAAATATAGTACAGTATTTTATCGGGAAAATTCTGATAATGAATTGGATTTGTCAGGGTTACCAAAGAATAGCAGGGATAATATAAAGGTTGCGCTTGAAAAGCAGGTGTTAATTGTTTCTTTAGGAGCTAAGCTGAAAATCAGTAAGTGTAAAGTAATTAGAGATTGGTTTTTAACAAATGAGTTTGCTGATTTTGGAGATCCGTTTACAAATTTCTTTTTGTCACGTAGATTACCAAAGGGATTTACGGAAAATAAAAATGTACAGCAGAAAGTTGTAGAATATTTTGCATCTTTTGATGAACATATTAAAGACTTTAGAGTGGAAAAAGTGCCAAATGATGGAGAGTCAAAGGAAGAAAAGTATAAAATTAATGCACTTCATAAGAAAATAGATTCGGATGAAATGGCAGAGATACCTTTAGGTGCAGAATCAGCGGGAACATTGAAGATGTTTGCATTATATCCGGAACTGCAGGAAGTATTGGAGAAAGGAAGTGTATTTTTTATTGATGAATTAAATGCACGTTTACATCCGCTATTGGTAAGAAATTTTCTGCTCACATTTTTGAATCCGGAGATTAACGTTAATCATGCACAGCTTGTATTTACAACACATGGTACATGGCAGCTTTCGAATCAGTTGCTGCGCCGTGATGAAATATGGTTTGTTGAGAAGGATGACCGGGGTGTTTCCACATTATACTCTCTGGCTGATTTTGTGGATGAGGATGGAGCGCGTATCCGTAAAGATGAAAGTTATGAAAAGAATTATCTGATTGGTAAGTATGGAGCTATTCCAACCTTAAAGAGTATAGATATTTTTAGGGGAGATCAGTGCCTGGGGGATATTGGTTTGGTATCGACCGGAGAGGAACGGAGAGATTGAGTATGGCAAAAGGGGATAGAACAGGAAACAGAAAGACACAAGAGCAGCGAAGATAATTTAAAGTGCCAGAATTGGGTATTATCTGATCGTTACAGATACGGAATAATGCAGGTGATGAGGAAAAAGTGATACGGATAGAACAACAGAAGTTCGAACAGTGTGAACGGGAAGGCAAACAAAGATCATCAGAGATATGCCCGTGTACAACGGTGCATAGGCTGGTGGGGGAGATAAAAGAGAAAGTTGAATTTTAACAACTCTGTTATGCAGCAGGAGGAGCATGCCACTAGGCATGCTCCTTCTGCTCTTTTGCCAACGGCAGCGTAAAGATAAACTCCGTACCAACGCCTTCCGTGCTGATACAGTTGATATTTTCTCCATGTGCCTGGATGATTTCTTTTACAATGGAAAGTCCAAGTCCGGTGCCCTTCTTGTCTTTTCCGCGGGAGAGGTCTGTCTTGTAGAAACGATCCCAGATCTTTTTGATGCTGTCTTTTGGAATGCCGATTCCGGTGTCTTTGACGGAAACAAAGACTTTCTCATTTTTTTCGGTCGTCTCGATCGTGATTGCGGAGTTTGCGTGGCTGAATTTGAGCGCATTGTCGATCAGGTTATAAAGTACCTGCTGGATCTTGCTGAAATCAGCGGAGACAAACAGGGTTTCGCCGCTTAAGATCAGGTTGAAACTGATATGCTTTTCCATGCAGGTTCCCTCAAAAGTCTGTACCGTCATGCGGATCGTATGATTGATATCAAAGCTTGTGATATCGAGCATGACACCGTGTGAACCGAATTTATTTAATTCCAGAAGGCTCTTCGTTAATTTGTTCAGGCGCTCCGTCTCAAACAGGATGATGTTTAAATATTTATCCTGCATTTCCACCGGGATCGTTCCGTCGAGCATTGCCTCCACATAGCCCTTGATTGAGGTCAGCGGGGAGCGGAAATCGTGTGAGACATTGGATACGAATTTTCGCTGATCCTCCTCAAGGGTGTTTAATTCATTTGCCATATAGTTGAGCGAGGCAGCAAGATAACCGATCTCATCATTGGAGTGGACATCGATCTTTGCCTCGAAATTTCCAGAGGCATATTCATTGGCACCCTGCGCAATTTTGCGGATCGGGATATAGACGATCCAGGTAAAAAGCGCTAAAACGACAAAGGCTGCCAAAAATAAAAGTGCAAACGTCTGGTAGGATAGATTGGTCAGCTGGTTGGATAAATTGACGATGGAGCTGACCGGTTTATGTATGATCACATAGCCGCGTACTTTGTAATTTACGGTGATCGGTGAAAACACACTTAAAGTTTCCGTGTCAAAATGACCGTAAAAGGTTCCAGTGCGGTAATATTTACTTCCAAAATCGGTTACGTCAAAATCAGGAATTACTTCCGGCTCTGCATTTTCCACTGGAGAAGTAGCAGAAGCTGTGTTTAAAAGGATCTGTCCCTGCTTATCGATGATCCAGATTTCACTGGAAAGGTAAGTGCTTAGGGTAGAGAGCTGTGTTTTCATTTCCTCTAATGTCGTGGAACGTTTGAAATAATTCTCTGCATAATTGGAGGAAATCAGCGCAGACTCCCGATAGAGCGTCGAGGCATCCCGGCGCTCTAAGAAGTTAAACGTAATGTGGTAACCAAAGGTTGAAATAATAATAAAGCAGATCAGTCCGTAGATCAGATAGCCGCCGAGCAGTTTGGGGTAGAGTGTCCGTTTCATATATTTTTAACCTCAAATTTATAACCAATGCCCCAGACGGTCGAGAGACTCCAGCTGTCATTGTCCTTTATTTTTTCACGGAGACGTTTTACATGGACATCCACGGTGCGGGTGTCACCAATGTATTCGTAACCCCAGATGTGATCGAGAAGCTGTTCTCTGGTAAATACCTGGTTCGGCGAGGAGGCAAGGAAATATAAAAGTTCTAATTCCTTTGGTGGCATATCGATTGGATTATCTTTATAAATAACGGAGTAATTGGATAAGTTGACGATCAGATCCGGGTATTTCACACATTTTAATTCTGGCGCTGGCTCTTCGACTTTGACAGGCTGGTAACGGCGCAAAACGGCTTTGACGCGCGCAACAAGCTCCTTGGAATCGAACGGTTTCATGATATAGTCGTCTGCGCCAAGCTCAAGACCGAGTACTTTATCAAAAATCTCGCCTTTTGCAGAGAGCATGATGATCGGCACGTTTGCTTTTGCACGGACCTCGCGGCACACCTGATAGCCGTCGATGCCCGGAAGCATCAGATCAAGAAGAATCAGGTTCGGGCTGTACTGCTCAAATGCTTTTAAGGCTTCCTCCCCGTCATTTACGATTTTTGTATCAAAACACTCTTTCGTAAGATAAAGAGAGATCAGTTCTGCAATATTATTATCATCATCGACGATCAGTATTTTTTGTTTTGCTGCCATAAAATTACCTCCTGTTAGTTGTGTATTCTGTTTGTAAATTCAGACGAAATGGTATTGCTTGGGCAGTGTATTTGTACGAAATCAGTCTTTAAATTCGGCAATCGTTACGCCGGCATCACCTTCGCCATATTCGCCGAGGTGGAATGATTTCACATATTTTAGCCGTTTTAAATGCGCCTGCACGGCATTGCGCAGTGCACCGGTTCCCTTGCCGTGGACGATGCGGACAGACGGAATATGTGCAAGGTAGGCATCATCTAAATATTTATCCAAAAGAGCGATCGCCTCGTCGGTGGTCTTGCCGATCAGGTTGATCTCTGTGGAGACGGATGCGGACTTGCTCATTTTGATTTTGCCGGCACCGGTACGGCCGTATTTTTTGCTGGTCGGAGAAGTTTCTTCCTCTAACAGGATCAGGTCGTTGATGTTGACAAGGGAGCGCAAAATTCCCATCTGTACATAAAGGTCACCCTTTGCGTTTGGCAGGGAATGCACGGTTCCGTTTAAGTTCATGCTGATGACTTTGACGCGGTCGCCAATGCGAAGTTTCTTTGGAATCTTATGGTTCGGCGCAGCATTCTTTTTCTGGTCAGACATTTTTTTCTGTGCGTTGTTCATCTTATCGCGCAGTTTGGTACGTTCTTTTTCCATTTCGCTGACCGGAGCGTGTGCGGTGCCGTATTTATTGAAATTGCGGATCGTTTCATCAGCAAGATCTTTGGCTTCTTTGATGATATTGTAAGCCTGCTCATTTGCTTCGCGCAGGATCTTGTCACGGCTTGCGTCTAAGCGTTCCTGTTTCTGTTCGAGCTGTTCTTTTAGTTTCTGAATCTCTTCTTTATACTGGTTGATCTCAAGCTGTTCTTTTTCAATCGTGATACGGCTCTTTTCAAGGTCAGCTAAAAGATCCTCAAAATTCATGTCGTTTTCACTGATCCGTCCCTTAGCGTCCTCGATGATATCTTCACCAAGACCGAGTTTCGTGGAAATCGCAAATGCATTACTCTTTCCAGGAATACCGATTAAAAGACGGTAAGTCGGGCTTAAAGATTCCACGTCAAATTCACAGCAGGCATTTTCTACGCCGGAGGTCTGCAGGGCAAATACTTTCAATTCGCTGTAATGAGTGGTTGCCATGACACGCGCACCGTACAGTTTTAATTTCGATAAAATGGAGATCGCAAGTGCGGCACCCTCCGTCGGGTCAGTTCCGGCACAGAGTTCATCGAAAAGCACGAGGGAGCGGTCGTTGACCTGGCTTAAAATGCGGGTGATGTTTGTCATGTGGGAGGAGAATGTACTTAAAGACTGCTCAATACTCTGCTCATCTCCGATGTCGGCAAACACTTCCTCAAAAATTCCAAGCTCCGAACGCTCGGAAGCCGGGATGTGAAGTCCTGCCTGACCCATCAATGTCAGAAGGCCGACTGTTTTTAAGGAGACGGTTTTACCACCGGTGTTTGGACCGGTAATGATAAGCAGGGTAAAATCTTCTCCGAGGCGCACGTCGATCGGCACTACTTTTTTTGCGTCGAGCAGTGGATGACGGCCTTTTTTGATATTGATCCGTCCATCTGTGTTGAAGGTCGGGGCAACACCATTGTAAGTCTGTGCGAAGGCTGCTTTTGCAAAAATAAAATCAAGTTCCGTGAGTACGTTATAGTCGGTGTGAAGCTGCATGGAGTATCCTGCCGTTAAGTTGCTTAAGTTTGCGAGGATGACTTCGATCTCTTCTTTTTCTTTGATCAGTAACGCTTTGTATTCGTTGTTTAAGTTTACGACAGCGAGCGGTTCGATAAAGAGCGTGGAACCGGAGGAGGACTGGTCGTGCACCATACCAGGAACCTGCGATTTTGCCTCGGCTTTGACCGGCAGGCAGTAGCGGCCGTCGCGCATCGTGATGACAGCATCCTGTAAATAGCTGCGTGTGGTCGTGTTGTTGATCATCGAGTTCATCTGTGCGCGGATCTTATCGTTCATGCCACGCATGGATTTGCGGATGGAGCGGAGCGTACTGCTGGCATCGTCCGCGATCTCGTCCTCCGATAAGATGCAGCGGCGGATCTCGTCACATAATGGTGTGAGTGGTTCGATCTGGTCAAAAAATCCGGTCAGGGAATCAACCGGAAGTTCGTCTGTCTCATCTGCTGAAACAGGGCGATCCGGTCCGGTATGTCCGATGCTGGCGCGGGAAAAAGCTTTTGCACGTTTGGCTGCCTCAAGGAGAGAGCAGACGCGCAAAAGCTCCGTGATGCTTAAGGCTGCACCGATCTCTAAACGTTTAAGGGAGTCACGGATATCATGGACACCGGAAAAAGAGATGCGGCCGCCTTTAAAGAGACGGTTTAGCGCATCTTTGGTCTGTAACTGTAAAAGATTGATCTCATTGATGTCTGTGCCCGGTGTGAGGGAGAGACAACGTTTCTTTGCATCCTCACTTGAGGCGTGCTCCGCTAAGCGGGCAATGATTTTATTATATTCTAATGTTTTTAAAACTTTTTCATTCATATGATTTGTAATTCCTTGTGGTTGAAAATTTAGTTTGCAGTGGCAGCATGCCGACGGATATGTGTGTTCGACTTTAGTCCGCAGTGCCAGCCCGAAAAATCAGAGATTTTCCGGGCTGACGGGCATTCGCCCTATCAAACATAAAAATAACAAAAAAGTGTCTGCGAGCAGCCATTTTTTGTTATTTCCATGTTTGGCACTGCTCATTGCTAATTCACATTATATCCCATTAATTAGGGGAATGAAAGCCGGAAATGCAAAAAATAGTGTTGCAAGCGTATGTGTTTCAAACTATAATAAACTAGGTGCGGTTTTCATTTTTGTTAAGGAAGGGAAAATCATGCAGGAGAAAGAGAAGGGTGGCTTTTCTTTTATTAATGAGCAGATCAAGGAGAAGCCGTTGAATAAAAAACGTCTTATAAAAAAAGCATTGTTTACCGTAGTGCTTGCCGTTATTTTTGGTACGGTGGCAGCACTGGTGTTTAGTTTATTGCAGCCGGAGTTTTCAAACTGGTTTTACCCGGAGGAGAAGCCTGTCGTTACGATTCCGAAGGATGATGTGACAGAAACGGAAGAAAGCGGACAGGACGATACGCAGGAATCGACAGAGCAAAAGGACACAGAGAATAACGGACAGCAGGGAGAAAATAAAGAGCCGGAAAACGGGCAGCAGGAGACAGAAGAAGCGGGAAACAGTCAGCAGGAGCAGACGGATGAACCGGAAACGGAACATAACACTGGGGATGTTCCAAACAATGAAATGCAGGAACTTGAACTTGCCGATTTTCAGAAACTTCAGAATAAATTGTATGCGGTTGGAAAAGAAGCAAACAAGTTTATCGTGACGGTAACCGGTGTGAAGAGCGATACCGACTGGTTTAATAACCCATATGAGAGTAAGGGGCAGGCTTCCGGTATCATTGTAGCGGAAAATGGAAGGGAACTGCTGGTTTTAACAGAACGCAAGGCGATTGCGGATGCACAGGAAATCTATGTCACATTTATTAATGATGCTGTCGTGAAAGCTGAAATGAAAAAATACGATGGCAATACAGGGATAGCTGTGTTAAGCGTAAAGGCGTCAGAACTTACCGAAAGTACAAAGAATGCGATCGCAGTTGCAGTTCTTGGAAATTCACTGACTGTTACGCAGGGAACGATCGTGATCGCGATCGGAAGTCCGCTTGGAACCAATTATTCAATCCTGACTGGAAATATTACATCCACCACGAACAGTATTTCTACGATAGATCATAATTACAGTGTGTTTACGACAGATATTGTAGGAAGCAGCAACGGAAGCGGAGCACTTGTCAATGTAGATGGCGAGATCATTGGAATCGTGATGCAGGGATACAGCAGTGCGGGGGATGAAAATACGCTGACAGCGATCTCTATTTCCGAGTTAAAAGCATTGATTGAGATGCTGTCAAACGGACAGGATATCCCTTACTTTGGGCTTGAAGTGACAACGGTTACTGCGGCGATCGAACGTGAATATGAAATACCAAAAGGCGCCTATATCAAAGATGTCTGCATGGATTCACCGGCAATGGCGGCGGGACTTCAGAATGGGGATGTCATTACGGAGATTGACGGAGATGAGATTCTTACGGCAGAAAATTATGAGAAAAAACTGCTTTCGTTAAAGCCGGAAGATACGGTGGAAGTGAAGATTGAGCGGCAGGGACCGGAAGGTTATACGGAAATCACCTGCACGGTAGAAGTCAGTGTACTGCCATAGAGATGTGAACCAGATACAGGCATGTATTTTAGAAGCAGAAATGCGGATGCGGCCATGCATGTCAGAAACAGAAATATGGACACCGGTATGCGTTTTAGAAGCAGAAATGCGGATACAGGCATAATAATTTTAGAAAATAAAAGCAGGAATAAGGAGTAGTATGAAGTATATTGAGAGCCTCAGAGAGGGCGAGCGAATTAATGAAATCTATCTATGTAAAGTAAAACAGTCTGCACTGACAAAGGCAGGAAAACCTTATGATACATTGATCTTACAGGACAAAACGGGCACACTGGATGCGAAGATCTGGGAGCCTGGTTCTGTTGGAATCGACGAGTTCGATTCACTGGATTACATAGCCGTAATGGGTGATATCACCAGCTTTCAGGGCAATTTACAGCTGAATGTAAAGCGCGTCCGCAAGGTGCAGGAAGGGGAGTATGATCCAAAAGATTACCTTCCGGTCAGCGATAAGGATATCGACCAGATGTATGAGGAGTTAAAAGGCCTGATTGCGAGCATCAAAGAAGTGCATTTAAAGAAGCTGTTAGAGAGCTTTTTTGTGGAAGATGCAGATTTTGAAAAACGCTTTAAATTCCACTCTGCTGCAAAGACTGTGCACCACGGATTTGTCGGTGGTCTGCTTGAGCACAGCTTAAGTGTGGCAAAGCACTGTGATTATTTTGCAGGCTGTTATCCGATGTTAAACCGCGATCTTTTGATCACGGCAGCTATTTTCCATGATATCGGAAAATTAGAGGAGCTTTCTACATTCCCGGAAAATGATTACACGGATGACGGTCAGCTTTTAGGACATATTATTATCGGAACCGAGATGGTCGGTGACAGGATCCGCACGATCCCGGATTTTCCAAAGGGACTGGCAAGCGAGTTAAAGCACTGTATTTTAGCACATCACGGCGAGTTAGAGTTTGGTTCACCGAAAAAACCGGCGCTGCCGGAGGCATTGGCACTCAGTTTTGCGGATAATATCGATGCAAAGATGGAGACGGTGCGCGAAATCTTTAACAACGTGCCGGAAAATAATCAGGAATGGCAGGGGTACAACCGTCTGCTTGAGAGCAATATCAGACGCTCCGGGAAATTATAATTATGCAGAAAAATGATATCATAGAACTGAAAATCGAAGATATGGGCGTGGACGGCGAAGGAATCGGAAAATACGATGGCATGACCTTTTTCGTTAAAGATGCGGTGCTTGGAGATGAGATCGAAGCCCGCATCACAAAGATGAAGAAAAATTATGGTTATGCGAGAGTGGAGCAGATTTTATCGCCGTCTAAATTTCGTGTGACACCACAGTGTGAACTTCACAGGAGATGCGGCGGATGTCAGATACAGGCGTTGGATTATGAAAAGCAGCTGGAATTTAAGCAGAACAAAGTGCGCGGAAATCTGATTCGTATTGGCGGTTTTGCGCCGGAATTGATCGACCGAATCATGCTTCCTGTCGTGGGGATGAAAGAACCATACCGCTACCGGAACAAGGCACAGTTTCCGATCGGTGCGGATAAAGATGGGAATCCGGTTGCCGGTTTTTATGCAGCGCGTACCCACAGTATTATCCCGGTCAATGACTGTAAACTGGGTGTGGAGGAAAATCAGATTATTTTAAATGAAGTCCTTTCTTATATGAAAGAATGTCATGTGGCATCTTACGATGAAAATACAGGTAAGGGGCTGGTTCGTCATGTCCTGATCCGCTATGGGTTTTCCACAAAAGAGCTTATGGTCTGTGTGATTATCAACGGAAATAGTCTTCCTAAAGTGGAAAAACTGATCGACAGATTGACAGCCATCGAGGGAATGAAGAGCATTTCCATCAATCAGAATACGAAGAAAACAAATGTGATCCTCGGGGATGTGACGAAATGTATCTGGGGCGATCCATACATTACCGATATGATCCATCTACGCGATACGAAGGATTTTTCACTGACTGATACAGCGGTCGCATACCATATTTCACCGCAGTCATTTTATCAGGTCAATCCTGTCCAGACGGAAAAACTCTACAGCCTTGCGCTCGACTATGCGGGACTGACCGGAAAAGAGACCGTGTGGGATGTATATTGCGGCATCGGCACGATTTCACTTTTTCTTGCACAGAAAGCGGGAAAAGTTTATGGGGTGGAGATCGTCCCACAGGCAATCGAGGATGCGAAGAATAATGCGGCGCTCAACGGTATCAATAATGCTGAGTTTTTTGTAGGAAAAGCAGAGGAAGTGCTGCCGGCATTTTATGAAAAAAAGAAAGACACAGATGCAGATATGCTGCACCCGGATGTGATCGTGGTCGATCCGCCGCGAAAGGGGTGCGATGGTGTATGTCTTGAGACGATGCTTAAGATGCAGCCGGAGCGGATCGTGTATGTAAGCTGTGATTCGGCGACGTTAGCGAGGGATCTTAAGGTGCTTTGTGAGGGCGGATATGAACTTCGTAAGGTAAGGGCGGTGGATCAGTTTGGGAATACAACACATGTTGAGTCGGTAGTTCTGATGCAGTATTGTGGAAAATAAGAAAAATAGGCA